>ODAI014301792.1_pt1 | contig 16139 bp, 12 predicted proteins | sample 1539321 | NCBI WGS metagenome assembly ODAI01 (sample SAMN02144231, study PRJEB22623) | gut metagenome | biome: sheep rumen | host: Ovis aries | place: New Zealand
CCAAGCTTGCCGAGATTGTTCACCCAGGACGTATCGTTCCTGCCGTATGTGACATCGTCGATATCGCAGGTCTCGTTAAGGGCGCAAGCAAGGGCGAAGGTCTCGGAAACCAGTTCCTTGGCAACATTCGTGAGTGTGACGCTATCATACACGTTCTCCGTTGTTTCGATAATGGCAACATCGTTCACGTTGACGGTTCTGTTGACCCAGTTCGCGACAAGGAGATTATTGATACAGAGCTTCAGCTCAAGGACCTTGAGACTGTAGAGGCACGTATCAAGAAGGTCGAGAAGATTGCACAGGTTGGTCACGACAAGGACGCAAAGGTAGAGTATGCAGTACTCCTCAAGTACAAGGATGCACTCCTTGCAGGCAAGAGCGCACGTACCGTTGAACTTGAGAACGAGGACGAGGTGAACGCTTCAAAGAAGATGTTCCTCCTCACTACCAAGCCAGTTCTCTACGTCTGCAACGTGGATGACAAGAGTGCAAAGGACGGAAACGAGTATGTTGAGCGTGTACGTGAAGCCATCAAGGACGAGGATGCAGAACTTATGATTATCTCTGCCCAAACAGAGGCTGACATCGCCGAACTTGAGAGCTACGAGGAAAAGCAGATGTTCCTTGAGGATATGGGACTTGAGGAGAGCGGATGCAACCGACTCATCAAGGCTATCTATTCACTCCTCAACCTCCAGACATTCATCACAGCAGGTGAGATGGAGGTTAAGGCATGGACATACCGCAAGGGCTGGAAGGCACCACAATGTGCGGGTGTCATCCATACCGACTTTGAGAAGGGATTCATACGTGCTCAGGTCATCAAGTACGAAGACTACATCAAGTACGGTAGCGAGGCTGCAGTACGCGAGGCTGGCAAGCTCGCCGTAGAAGGCAAGGAGTATGTCGTACAGGATGGTGACATCATGCACTTCCTGTTTAACGTGTAAGGAATAATGGACCCTCTCCCCGACCCTCCCCCTCTATGGGGAGGGAGACCATACGGCGGAGAGGGTAGTCACTTAATAATAATAGCTCTGAGAGCATAACTATTAAACCGTAATGACCCGGACGGCTCACCCTCCCCATAGAGGGGGAGGGTTGGGGGAGAGGGTCTGTTGTTATGTTAGCATATATTGATTGGCAACCATCCCTTGAGATGTTTCACATAGGTGGTTTTGCTGTAAGGTGGTATTCATTTTGCTGGGTCTTAGGACTGGTATTCGGATATTTGATTGTCCAGCGTATCTACAAGCAGCAGAAACTGGAAGAAGAGAAGTTTGATCCTCTCTTTTTCTATTGTTTTATAGGTATCATAGCAGGTGCCCGCTTAGGCCATTGTCTGTTCTATGAGCCTGCATATTACCTTAGTGGTATCAAACCTTTCATCGAGATGATTGTGCCTGTCCGCTTTGCTCCTGACAGCTGGGACTTCCAGTATCGCGGCTACGAGGGACTTGCAAGTCATGGAGGAACAATAGGTGTCATCCTTGCCATGATATTATATGCAAGGAACGTGGGCATGAAGATGTTCCATGTAATAGACAATGTGGCAATAGCCGTACCTGTTACAGCCTGCTTCATTCGTCTTGGCAACCTCATGAACTCTGAGATTATCGGTAACGTGACAGATGTGCCTTGGGCATTCATCTTCCATAGTCATGAGGCACTTGTAGAGGGCATGCCCGTTCCACGTCATCCTGCCCAGCTGTATGAGGCAATAGCTTACGCTCTAATCTTCTTTGCCCAGTTCTATATATATAAGACAAAGAGCACAAGTGGCATAGAGCGTTTCAAGCCGGGCAACGGCTTCTACTTCGGATTCTGCATCACGACAATCTTTGTGTTCCGTTTCTTCGTCGAGTTTATCAAGAAGGAACAAGTGGACTTTGAGCAAGGCATGCTTCTTGACATGGGACAGTTGCTCAGTATTCCTTTCTGCGTGCTCGGCACATGGCTCATGTGGCAGGCAGGAAGGAAAGAAATGAAAAATTCATAATTCAAAATTCATAATTTTGGCATCTATGAAAAAAATGATATACGCTATTGCCGCTATGGCATTAGTATGTTGCAAGAACGGACAGCAGACGACAACTGAGGATTCATCAGCACTTGTGGATGCGCCTGCCTTTTGTGAGGATAGTGCCTACGCATACGTTGCCGAACAATGTAAGTTTGGTCCTCGTACCATGAACTCAGAGGCACACGACAAGTGTGGCGACTATATAGCATCCAAGTTCGAGAGTTTCGGGGCAAAGATTTATAATCAGTATGCCGACTCCAAACTGTATGATGGTACACCTATCAAGATGCGTAATATCGTGGCAAGCGTAAATCCTGATGCCGACGTTCACATCATCATTTCAGGACATTGGGATAGTCGTCCCTGGGCAGATAATGATGACGACAAGGCAAATTACCACACTCCTATTGATGGAGCAAATGATGGTGCAAGCAGTATTGGAGTGATGCTTGAAATGGCAAGAGTACTTTGTGCAGACCTTAAGGAAAATGGCGACTCAGCCATGCTTCGCAAGAAGGGATTTGCCATCGACTTCATCTGTTGGGATGCCGAAGACTGTGGCTTGCCTCATTTCGAGGACTCATACGATGGTGAGTCAAGCGCAAGCACATGGTGTCTTGGCAGCCAGTATTGGGCAGGCAAACGTCATGTTGATGATTATACAGCTCGTTTCGGAATAAACCTTGACATGGTGGGTGGTAGTAATACCATGTTCCTCAAGGAAAGTTACAGTCTCCACTATGCCCCAACATACGTGGATAAGATATGGAATATCGGTCGCAAACTGGGTTATGACAACTATTTCTCAAATGAGTCAATGGGTGCAATAACTGATGACCATGTACAGGTAAACCTTAGCGGCATTCCATGTGTAGATGTCATCGGAGCAGATGTCGAGATGGATGGTTTCCCACGTACCTGGCACACCATAAACGACAATATTCAGAATATCAACAAGCAGACACTCAAGGCAGTAGGTCACACTATGCTTACGGTATTGTGGAATGAAAGAAATTAATTAAATTAAGGATATGACTATCGAAGAAATACAGGAAGAGATAATTGATGAGTTCTCTGGTTTTGATGACTGGATGGACAAGTATCAGTTGCTTATAGACCTTGGAGGTGAGCAGGAACCACTTCCTGAGCAATATAAGACAGAGAGCAATCTCATCGACGGATGTCAGAGCCGTGTATGGCTTCAGGCAGACCTCACAGAGGAGGGTCTCGTACATTTTCAGGCAGAGAGTGATGCCCTTATCGTCAAGGGTATTGTGGCACTTCTCATCCGAGTGCTTTCAGACCACACTCCAGACGATATTCTGAGTGCCGACCTTCATTTCATAGAGGAGATAGGTCTCAAGGAACACCTCTCGCCAACACGTTCAAACGGACTTGTTGCCATGCTCAAGCAGATGAAACTCTATGCTATGGCTTTCAAGGCTAAACAGGGGTAAATGACAGTTTGTTTCTTTGAAAATTAAAAGTAAAATAGCATTTCATGATAAAATCAAAAATATCATGAACAATAGTGCTTTTAGTCGTTAAGAATGAATAAAGCCACGATGCGGATATCTGCATCGTGGCTTTGTTTATTTGTTATTACGGAACATGTGTCCGTAATGACTTGTCGGATTATTTCTTAGCCTTGTAGTTTGGTGTTACGTAAACAAGCTGGATACCCTTAGATGTCTTTACAAGCTCCATAACTGTACCGTCATCATCAACTGAGTAAGTGATGTTGCCGCTTGTAGAAGCGATGCGGTGATAGATTACGTTGAAAACTACGATTGAATTTTCGTATGCCTTAGCATCTGACATAGGGATGTCAACAATAAGACGTCCAATCTTACTGCGGTCCTGTACGTTCTCTGTGTCCATGCTGAGGAAAATCTCCATTCCGTGGCAGTTTCCTTTAAGGCTGTTTGTTGCCTGGTCGTAAACGTAACCTCTTACGCTGATTTCTCGTGCTACTTGTTGTTGTGTTCCGCTGAGGTCAACTCCATCGAACTTGAAGGCATTGGCATTTACAAACATTGCCATTGCCATAATAAAGAATAAAGCCTTTTTCATTGTTAATGCTTTTTTATTAGTTATTTATGATATTTGAAGTCTCATACTTGAAGGTTAATGGTGCAAATATATGAAACACTTTTGAACAGAACAAACAAATTCGGGAAAAATTTGTTGTTTACCGAATTTAGAAGTAACTTTGCAGAAATTTAAGTACTAACAGGCTCTATGAGAATATTTCAGAACGTAGGTGATTTGGGTGACCTCAAGCAGGCACTTGCTGAGGCCTTTGAAATAAAGGCTGACAGATACAAGTATCAGGAACTGGGCAAGAACAAGACTGCGATGCTCATTTTCTTCAATAATTCTTTGCGTACACGCCTTTCTACTCAGAAGGCTGCGATGAATCTTGGTATGAACGTCATCGTGCTTGACGTTAATGCTGGTGCATGGAAGCTTGAGACAGAGCGTGGAGTGATTATGGAGGGTGATAAGAGCGAGCATCTTCTTGAGGCTATTCCTGTAATGGGCTCTTACTGCGATATTATCGGAGTACGCTCATTCGCTAAGTTCGAGTCACGTGAGGATGACTACGAGGAGAAGATTCTCAACCAGTTCATAAAGTATTCTGGAAAGCCTGTATTCTTCATGGAGTCGGCTACAGTCCACCCTCTTCAGGCTTTTGCCGACCTCATCACGATTGAGGAGTACAAGAACTGTACACACGTTGCGCCAAACCCTCTCTTTGGAGGTAATCCAGTAGAGCGTGTTCCTAACAAGCGTCCTAAGGTGGTACTCTCTTGGGCTCCACATCCAAAGGCTCTTCCACAGGCTGTGCCTAACTCTTTTGCAGAGTGGATGAATGCTGCTGACGTTGACTTCGTAATAACTCATCCAGAGGGATACGAACTCGACCCTAAGTTTGCGGGTGACGCCAAGGTGGAGTATGACCAGATGAAGGCATTCGAGGGTGCAGACTTCATCTACGCAAAGAACTGGTCTTGTCCAGGTGTTACTCGTCCACAGGACTACGGAAAGGTGCTTGGCGACTACCACGACTATGCTGCATGGACAGTCGGTGAACGTCAGATGGCTGTAACCAACAACGCTTTCTTCATGCATTGTCTCCCGGTACGTCGTAACATGATTGTGACAGACGACGTGATTGAGGCTCCAACAAGTCTTGTTATCCCAGAGGCTGCAAACCGAGAGATATCTGCAACTGTAGTGCTCAAGAGAATGCTCGAAACTCTCTAAGCGTTCCGCTTAGAGACTAAGTGAAAAGTTAAAAGTGAAAAATATATTTTACTCTGTTCGCTGAAGCTTTCACTTAGGTTGACAAGTTTATAATTTGATAATAATTAAAATCGTATAAAGAAAGTGAAATGGGAAGGTGATATATATTTTTCACTTTTCGCTTTTCACTTTTCACTTAAAATCATGGACTACAATTTTAGAGAAATTGAACAGAAATGGCAGAAGGCTTGGGTAGAGAACAAGACTTACCAAGTCTCTGAAGATAATAGCAAGCCAAAGTATTATGTGCTCAACATGTTCCCTTACCCATCAGGTGCGGGTCTTCATGTTGGTCACCCACTCGGATATATTGCGAGCGATATCTACGCTCGTTTTAAGCGTTTGCAGGGCTTCAACGTCCTCAACCCAATGGGTTATGACGCTTACGGACTTCCTGCTGAGCAGTATGCAATCCAGACAGGACAGCACCCAGAGGTAACCACATTCGCCAATATCGACCGTTATCGTGAGCAGTTGGACAAGATTGGTTTCTGCTTCGACTGGAGTCGTGAGGTTCGCACTTGTGCTCCTGGTTACTATAAGTGGACACAATGGGCATTCCAGAAGATGTACAACTCATTCTTCGGTGGCCCCCTCCCAACCTCCCCGAGGGGAGGAGATGATAAAGTATGTAAAGCTCGTCCTATCTCAGAGATTATAGAATTTTTCAAACAGAATGGCGTTCAAAATCTTGATGAATATAAGGTGTCTTCAAGTTCTCCCCTCGGGGAGTTAGAGGGGGCCAAATGGGATTCCTTGACTGAGAAACAGAAGTCTGACGTACTCATGAACTATCGTATTGCTTTCCTTGGTGAGACAATGGTTAACTGGTGTCCAAAGCTCGGTACGGTACTTGCCAACGACGAGGTTGTTGACGGAGTAAGTGTACGTGGCGGATTCCCAGTAGAGCAGAAGAAGATGCGCCAATGGTGCCTGCGTGTAAGTGCTTACTCACAGCGTCTTCTCGATGGTCTTGACACTATCCAGTGGAGTGACTCTATCAAGGAGACACAGAAGAACTGGATTGGACGTAGTGAGGGTACAGAGGTAGAGTTCAAGATTGCTGGTACAGACGAGTATTTCACAATCTTTACTACTCGTGCAGATACTATGTTCGGAGTAACATTCATGGTTCTTGCTCCAGAGAGCGACCTCGTACAGAAGGTGACTACAGCCGAGCAGAAGAAGGCTGTGGAGGAGTACATCACATACGTCAAGGGTCGTACAGAGCGTGAGCGCATGATTGACCACAAGGTTACAGGTGTATTCTCAGGTTCATACGCAATCAACCCATTCACAGGAGAAAAGAATCCTATCTGGATTTCAGAATATGTGCTTGCTGGCTACGGTACAGGAGCCATCATGGCTGTGCCAGCTCACGACTCACGTGACTATGCCTTTGCCAAGCACTTCAACCTCCCTATCATCCCACTCATCGAGGGTGCTGACGTAAGCGAGGAAAGTTATGACGCAAAGGAAGGTATCGTAAGCAACTCACCAGCTCCAGGCAAGACTGGCGTAGAGTATGACGGTGAGTCACTCAACCTTAACGGCTTGACTGTTAAGGAAGCTATTGCAGCAACAAAGACATTCGTAAAGAAGCACAATATTGGTCGTGTGAAGGTGAACTACCGTCTTCGTGATGCTATCTTCTCACGCCAGCGTTACTGGGGCGAGCCATTCCCTGTATATTACAAGAACGGCATTCCTTGCATGATTCCTGAGGAGTGTCTCCCTATCCAGCTCCCACAGGTAGAGAAGTTCCTCCCAACAGAGACAGGCGAGCCACCACTCGGTAACGCTACGGAGTGGGCATGGGACGAAGCAAACAAGAAGATTGTTGCCAACAGCCTTATCGACAATAAGACTGTCTTCCCTATCGAGCTTTACACAATGCCAGGTTTCGCAGGTTCTTCAGCATACTACCTCCGCTACATGGATCCACACAACGACAAGGCACTCCTCTCACCAGAGGCTGCTAAGTACTGGCAGAATGTGGACCTCTATGTGGGCGGTTCAGAGCACGCAACAGGTCACCTCATCTACTCTCGTTTCTGGAACAAGTTCCTCTTCGATATGGGTGTTTCTGTAAAGGATGAGCCATTCCAGAAGCTTATCAACCAGGGTATGATTCAGGGACGAAGCAACTTCGTCTATCGTATCAAGGATACAAATACATTCGTATCACTCGACAAGAAGGATGCTTACGACACAACTCCTATCCACGTTGATGTGAACATCGTTAGTGCCGACGTTCTCGACGTAGAGGCATTCAAGGCATGGCGTCCTGAATACAACAACGCAGAGTTCATCCTCAACGACGAGGGCAAGTACATCTGCGGATGGGCAGTTGAGAAGATGTCAAAGTCTATGTTCAACGTCGTAAACCCAGATATGATTGTTGAGAAGTTCGGTGCTGACACCCTCCGTCTCTATGAGATGTTCCTCGGTCCAGTTGAGCAGTCAAAGCCTTGGGACACTAACGGTATTGACGGTTGCCACCGCTTTCTCAAAAAGCTTTGGAACTTCTTCTTCAAGGATGACCAGCTTGTGGCAACAGATGGTGATGCAACAGCAGAAGAACGTAAGGCTCTCCACACTCTCATCAAGAAGGTTACAGGTGACATTGAGCAGTTCTCCTACAACACAAGTGTTGCTGCATTCATGGTTTGCCTCAATGAACTTACTAAGATTAAGAGCACATCACGTGAGGTTAAGGAAGCACTTGCTGTTCTTATCGCTCCATTCTGTCCACATATCGCAGAAGAGCTTTACCACGTTCTCGGACATGAAGGTACAGTATGTGATGCTCCATGGCCAGCTTTCAACGAGAACTACCTCAAGGAAGACAGCGTGAAGATGATGGTTGCCTTCAACGGTAAGGCACGCTTCCCACTAGAGTTCCCAGCAGGAACAGATAACGCCACTTGTGAGAAGGCTGCACTTGAGAATCCTCAGTCAGCTAAATGGATGGAGGGCTTCACGGTTGCAAAGGTCATCGTTGTTCCTAACAAGATGATTAACATTGTGCTCAAGAAGTAAGATTACTTAAAAAGGAGTTATTGGTTAACCAACTTTAGCATGTAGTTAAATTGTAGTTAAAAAAGGAGTTATATAGGAAGTTAAAGAGACGTTTGATTGTTTGCAGATTAGTTCGTTAAATTATTCAGTGATGGACATTCTTCTTTTTAACTCCACTTTAACTTCATTTTAATTCCTTTTTAACTCCCTGCATAAAGTTGAATTTGTTAACTTCTTCAACTCCATCTGAAATAATATTTTATGGCAGATTCTACAGGAATTTCTGTTATTGACAAAGTGCGTAGATTCTTGTCAAACAAGAACAATCTAAATGCACTTAAACTTGAACTCAAGGATTATTTCTTCATCACCCTTGGAGTTTCAATTTATGCCTTAGGCGTAAATATTTTCATGCTCCCTTATGGACTTACTACAGGTGGCGTAATAGGTATTGCAACCATCATCTTCTATGTAACAGAATGGAATGTAAATACAACCTACTTCATCATCAACGTATGTTTGCTCATAGTGGCGGTAAAGACTCTTGGTCTAAAGTTCTGTCTGAAGACCATCTATGGCGTGCTTAGCATGACCTACATTCTTGGTCTGTTTCAAGGCTTGATAGCTGATGTTGATGCAAGTGGTCACCTTGTTTTCCCACGTCTTCTTGGTGATGAAACATTTATGGCATGTGTGCTTGGAGGTATTACCGACGGTATAGGCTTATACCTCTGTTTTGCAAACAATGGTTCTACTGGCGGTACCGATATTATTGCTGCCATCGTGAACAAATACAAACAGATGTCATTGGGCACAGTCATACTTGCCTGCGATATCATCATCATCTCATCATGCTATCCTGTGTTTCATGACTGGTTCCGTGTAATATTCGGTTTCGTACTTCTTTTCATCTGTAGCTTCACTCTCGACTTCTGTCTCAACAAGACTAACCAATCGGTACAGTTCCTTATATTCTCACGCAATCCGCAGAAGATAGCAGATGCCATAGTAAAGACTGGACGAGGTGTGACTATGCTTGATGGTGAGGGTTGGTACACCCATTCAGAACGTAAGGTGCTTTTGAGTATCGTGCGTAAGAATGAGCAGATGTATATCCAGCGTCTTATCAAATCTATCGACCCATTTGCCTTCGTTTCCCTTAGTAATGCCAACAGCGTTTGGGGCGAGGGATTTGACCAGATGAAGGTCAAGGCTGAGAAACAGCAGAAGGATAAGCGCACACTTGTGTTTGCGACTAACAGTACACACAAACTCAATGAGGCACGTGCCATTCTTGGCGAGAAATATGACGTGCGTTCACTTGCTGATATAGGTTGCCGTATAGACATTCCTCGCATAACAGGCAGTATTCAGGAAAATGCACTCCTCAAAGCACGCTTCATCAAGCGTTACTATGGCTTTGACTGTATAGCAGACGACACAGCACTCGAATGTGACGCTCTCAATGGTCTTCCAGGTATCTACTCTACAACCTACACATCCATCAACGATGAAGAGGTATTGAGCGATCCTAAGTTCAAGCTCCATTCTGAGCAATATAACGAGGAACTATCCAACGAGATGCTCAACATCCTTCATACGGCTTCAGCTAACAAGGACAAGCCAATCCAGCATGATGACGTAAAGGGTAACGTGGAGAAAGTTCTCGACAGGCTTCAAGGTAAGGAACGTACAGCACATCTCCGTACAGCTGTCGCACTCGTTACGGGTGAATATATAGACCCTATGAAGAACGAGACTCACATCTTCGACGGCATCCTTGAGGGAACAATAGCAGAACAGCCATCAAGCGAGCCTAAGTTCTTCTACGACTCCATCTTCATCCCTAAGGGTTACGAACAGACTTACGATGAACTTGGCGTCGATGTCAAGAACCAGATTAGCCAGCGTGCCATCGCTCTCGGCAAGCTCAAGGACTTCTTTGAGAAGAAAGCATAGGACACATATATAACGTACATTTAACGCCTATTTAACGCTGATTAAACAACGTTAAATAGGCGTTAAATCGTTTTTATTTAAGCATAGCTCAACAGGTGATATAGGAAAATATCGTGCTTATGGTCTATGTGTATGTCCAGCATTTCAATGATATCATGATATACGTCCACATGAATAAAAACAGGATATGCAATTTGGCATATCCTGTTTTTATTATAAAGATTTACTTATGCAATATGAAATGTGCATAAATGTCTTTCACAGGTTATCACTTTATTTGTAGTTAATCTTCTCAAAAGTAATAGTCGTGAAATTAATCGCACCGGAGATAGAGAATACAGCTTCTGTATTTGATGACATTTTCTTGTATGGGAACCATGCTGTGCCATGACAATCTTTTCCTGCTGTTACATCTGCATATGCAGTAACCCAAATTGTGTCGCTTGCTGTCTCTGGCAAGTCTGGAATGTCCTGAAGATTAAGAGTGCCAGACTGTCCAAGTGGGAAGCTGCCTGTTGCACCTACCCTCTGTGGCTCTGAATATTTTCCTACTTTATAGAAACAATTCAATTTACATACAGTACCTGAATTGTTTTTAAGTGTCATCATGTTTATCTGAGTGTCGAAGTACTGATTCTCACTCTCTCTTACGGTTTGGAAAGATGTTTTTGTGGAAAATGCAGTACCAGTTATCTTATAGACAGATGTATTCTCTGAATTCTTGCTATATCTTACCCAGACATCACCACTTGAATCCTTTCCTGCTGAGACATTAGAATATGCAGTAACCCATATCTCCCTGTCGTCATTCAAGTTTAAGTCTCGGAGATTAAGTGTTCCTGTTTTTCCCAAAGTTATAGAGCCTGTTGAACCTGCACGCTTACATTCACCATCTCTACCGATTTTCCAATAGCACTCTAATTTGCAGGCTACTCCTGCCTGGTTGTTGAGTTCCAAATAACCGACAGGTTTGTCTAAGTATTCAGCCATAGTTAATTAAATTATAATTGTGTTTTACTGGTTAATACTATCTATTGAATCGTTTCACAAAGGGTAGTATTTTCCATAATTCATCCCTACTCATTTACTATTGGGCTTTTCGGGAACCGCCCACCAACGTTGATGCCACAAATGTAAATGAGTAAGTTCTAACAAGGTTTGTCAATATCCTAAATGACGAGATTATAACCTAAATGACTGGTTTATTTCTTCTCTCTCGGATTTATGCAGAATGATATATCATCAAATACATGTTTATATGCCCTACCTATTGGAATAGTGCATCTGATATTCTTTAGGCTGATACAATTGTTTATGATACCAGTAATATAGTCACTATTGACAATGTAGGAATCGTGTATTCGTAGAAATTGCTTATATCCTCCAGAATGTAAAATGTTGAGAATGGTATTGAGGCTTCCGTAAGCACATTTCGGTTCTTCATTATCAAATACAAAGTTACACCAGTGTTTTTCTACGCTTATATACACAATATGGTTTATATGTACTCGAACATGCTGTTTGCCTGACATTATGAATTCCATAAGTTTGCCATGGCGTTTCCGTTCATAATAGTCATCAGGTAGATGGTTATAAACATCGCATTTGATTGTTGTCCCATCGGATAGTTTTACAACCTTAACAACAGGGGTGTTTATCATATCTTCTGGCACAAACACTTCAATGATTGAAGGAGGTTTTGTTGTCATGTCTAATAGGAATTTTTGTTTGTGGTTATAAGCAGGTATAGTAAGAAGTTGTATGGCTCTTCTATGTCTGATACCTGCAACAATTTATTTTAACAATGCAAAAGTAATGATTTATTCTTTAATTACCAATGTTTTTGCGCAAACATTTGAATAAAATACAAAGAACTTTATCCTAAACTTGCGTGCCAATTTGTTTTTATTTTCACTTATCTCTTTAAGTCCTTTATTGTTTCAGTATTTTGGAGTATCTTTGCAAACGTGATTAACTATCGTGTGAAAATGATGATATAACCATAATATAACGCATCATGAATTTTGATTGGAAAAGTGAATATACTAAAATAAATACAGGTTTTAGTACCAAGGATGCACGCCCTGTCATAGCCATAACAGGCAACTATGACAAGGAGACGTGTATGCTGGCAGAGGGATATTACCAATCAGTGCTCAAGGCAGGTGGTATCCCGATGATTATTCCGCCATTCTATGAGACAGACCGTCTCGGCGAGTTGTTGGACAGGGTGGATGGTATCATCTTCTCAGGAGGCGGCGACCCTAATCCACTCCTCTTCGGTGAGGAGCCTGTCAAGGAACTGCACGGCATCACTCCTGAGAGGGACATGCAGGAACTGCTTCTCGTGAAGCTTGCATACGACCGCCAGATTCCTATGCTCGGAATATGCAAGGGCATACAGATGATAAATGCTGCCCTTGGCGGAACACTATATCAGGACATTCATTCGCAGGTGAAGGATGATAATGGTAACTCTGTACGTCTCATCAAACATTCTCAGGATCAAGACAGACGTTATCCTTCACATACGGTTCATATTGACGAGGACAGTATTCTCGGCAAGATATACGGAACGACATTGTACGTCAACTCGTTCCACCATCAGGCATGTAAGGAGCCTGCGCCTTGCCTCAGAGTAGTCGCAACGGCTGCCGACGGCATAATAGAGGCTATAGAGAGCAACGAACATAAGAGCATCCTTGGCGTGCAATGGCATCCGGAGCCATACGTGCTGAGAAACGATACGGAGATGTTGCCTATTTTCGAGTGGCTCATAGGTGAGGCTTCTGAATTTAAGGCAGCCAAGAATATTCACAGTAAGATTATTACACTCGATTCACATTGTGACACGCCTATGTTCTTCCACGAGAATATAGACTTCGGGTCTCGTGACCCTCGCATCCTCGTTGACCTCCACAAGATGACAGAGGGACGTCTTGATGCTACCATCATGGTGGCTTACCTCCAGCAGCAGAACCGTGACGAGGAGAGCCTTCTAAATGCTACTGCAAAGGCTAACCAGATACTCAACCAGATTGAGGATATGGTGGCAAAGAATTGTACAGCCGTGGATATAGCCAAGACTCCGCTTGACATCGTGCGTCTCAAGGCGCAGGGCAAGAAAGCGATAATGATGGGTATTGAGAACGGCTATGCCATAGGCAAGGACATCAAGAACGTGGAGGCTTTCCGCAACAGGGGCGTGGTGTATATGACCCTTTGCCATAATGGAGACAACGATATCTGTGATTCTGCGAGACACATTGTCAACTCATGTCAGCCACTCGACAGTAGTATCGACCCAACGGGTGTGAGAGGCGAGCATGGTGGAGTGTCAGACTTTGGCGCAAAGGTGATAGCAGAGATGAACCGTGTGGGTATGATGGTTGACCTTAGTCATGCGAGTGAGGAAAGCTTCTATGATGCTCTTGAGATAAGCAAGCTCCCTATTGTATGCAGTCATTCTTCGGCAAAGGTGCTCTGCAATCATCCACGTAACCTTACGGACGACCAGATGAAGGCACTTGCCAAGGCAGGAGGTGTGGCACAGGTCACTTTCTATCATGGATTCCTGAGAGAAAACGGCCAAGCCACTATACTTGATGCTGTTGAACATCTTAATCACATGGTCAACATCATGGGTATAGAGCATGTGGGTATAGGTACTGACTATGATGGCGATGGTGGAGTTCCAGGACTTGCAAGTGCAAGTGAACTTATCAATTTCACACGCCGACTTCTTCGTGAGAGATATACCGAGGAGCAGATAAGACTCATCTGGGGCGGTAACTTCCTTCGTGTCATGAAACAGGTGCAAAATGGGCTGTAAAATGCTAATTAATCCTAAAAGTGCCGACGTGACTTATAAAAAACTTTAAAAAGGAAGCATACTCTTTCATAATGAGAAAAATGTTTGTAATTTTGCGGAATAATTGATATCTTGCACTAAAAATAAAGAATGAAAAATATATATGCTTTTATCGCACCGCTATGTATGAGCGTGCTGTCTTTATCGAGTTGTATCTCTGATGACGAGGTTGTCACTTCGTCTGAATGTGGTATTATATCCTTCTCTGTAGGAGACATCAAGAGTGCCCTGACCGTGAAGAATGCAAGCGGTGAAGATACTGTCGTTTACAGAACAATCGGCGGTAGCGAAATCAAGTTTAACATAGACCAGGTTAAGGGTAGAATCTACGGTGTGGATTCACTTCCTGTATGGACTGACCTTTCTGCTGTTGTTCCAAAGTTTTCTTCTTATGGCTATGTATATGGACAGACAAGGTTGAACGCAAACAACGATACAGCATACTACTACATCACGAGCGGTAGTGATTCTGTTGACCTCAGAAAACCACTCAGCATCTATGTGGTGGCTACTGATGGTGTGTCAAAGAAGCACTATACAGTTGAGATGTTCAAGAAGACTGTTAATACAGATACTCTTGAGTGGAAGAAGGTCAACTTGAATGCTACATTCGGTGCAAACTGCAAGTTTGTCGTAGCTGACGGTAAGGTATATGCTTTCCATAATGACGGTGGAGAGACATCTGTTTCTGTATCAGCCACAGGTACGGATTGGACGACAAAGAATGCAGGTGCGATAAAGGGCGAGTCTGTAATAATCTTCGGTAACAAGTTCTATGCTCTTGGCAATGACTCCTACATCTACGCTTCAGAAGATGGAGCAAGTTGGGCACAGGCGTCATCAGGTGTGGTAGAGAGATTGCTTGGCGCAGACAAGTTCCGCATCTATGCCTTTGACGGTTCAAAAATTATCGGTTCGTCTGACCTCCAGACATGGAATGTGTATGGTGACGAGAATATAGACAGGCTTCCTACATCCAACGTGTCTATTCAGAGCTTTACATCAAATACGAACAGAGATATTGAGTATGTGACTATGGTTGGTCTTAGCGCAAGCGACCTCAAGTACTCAGTAAGTTGGTTCAAGGTAAGTGCTCAGGACAGCTTTGTTGATCAGAAGTGGTCATACACAGAGATACTCAAGAAGAACATGTACAAGTTCCCTTACCTCGAAGAGTTGAGTGCTACAGCATACGATGGTGCTATCTTCGCAATAGGTAAGAACGGTGGTGCATACGACTACATCTACCGTTCAGATGACAATGGTATTTCTTGGCATCCATTGACAAGCAAGTATCTTCTTCCGGAGGGTATCAACGATGATAATACCACTACAGCGTCCATTCTCACCGTAGGCAATGAGTTGTGGATTGTAAAGGGCAACAACGTCTGGAAGGGAGTGATTGAGTAGGAATTAGGAATTAGGAATGAGTAGTGAGTAAGGAGTGAAAAGTGAATAGTGAAAAGTGAAAAATCATTTTTACTCTGTTTGCTGATAAACTCTCACTTACAAACATAAAAACTCATCACCTCATCTCCGCAATAACTAAAAAACTTACAAACCTAAAAACTCAAAAACTCAAAAGTTCATGAGACTAAAGAATCATATCATATCAGCTATCTGCTTTCTTGCCATAAGTACAAGTACTATGGCACAGGAGTTGGAATACAAGTATGAGATTGGTGGTCTCATAGGAACAGGGTTCTATCTTGGTGATGCCAACACGGACAAACTGTATAAAAACAATCATCTGGCAGGTGGAGCTATGCTCCGCTACAATATGAACCCACGTATGTCGCTCAAGTTTGACCTCTTTGCGAGCGGAATATCAGGCGACGTTAAGTCTTCTGGCAATTATATACCTGAGCGAAACGGAATTAGTCAGTCGTTCAAGAGTACTGTGTGGGACTTGGGCTGTCAGTAGGGGATAGGTTTCTGGGGTAACGGCACAGACAG
>ODAI012348764.1_pt1 | contig 16138 bp, 24 predicted proteins | sample 1539321 | NCBI WGS metagenome assembly ODAI01 (sample SAMN02144231, study PRJEB22623) | gut metagenome | biome: sheep rumen | host: Ovis aries | place: New Zealand
CGTACTGATCAGAAAGCCCATTTCTCGTTATATGCTCCTGGAGTGTTGTCCCACAGAGCCATGGGACAAGGAGGACGTTCTGTCCATTCAACCTGATTTCGGTTGGAACTGAAACCACGTTCACGTTGTTGAGGTCGAATATGTTGAGGGACGTTATCACGCTGTTGTACTTCTCGTACAGATCGTGGTTCCCCTGCAACAGATATACTTTGCACACGGAAGCCAGTTTCCTCACTATGTTGTTCGCCACGTTGAGGGAAGTCACCTCAATTGAAGTCCTTTGGTGGAACAAGTCCCCAAGGAAGAACACCTGCTTGATGCCCTCCGTCTCAATCCTTTCAACAATCTCGTCAACAACCCTCTCGGCTATCTTCTGACGAGATGGCTTGTCGTTCGATATTCCAACGTGGAGGTCCGTGAATACGAGGGACTTTCCATTGAGTTCATTTGCCGTGTTGTCCATTTTCGCCTTTCCTGTTCTTTCCCAGCATCATCGAATAATACGTGTTCGTGTACATGTTGTCAAAATACTCCGTGAAGTTTGGTATCGTCCTTGTGAACGCAGTCTTTATCTCAAGCGCGAGATTGGCGTAGTCCGACCTGCAGGAGAAGTACCTTCCATTCAGAACCTCCCAAGCGTCCTTCATCTCGTAGTGTTCATAGGAGTCCCTTATTGCCTTTTCGATGTCCGGCATGAATGGAAGGAGCAGAACCGGGAAATCCCCAGACATCACGTACTTGTCAAGTCTGTGGGTGCTTGCCAGAGTCTTCACGCACTGCGATGGGACGTTGAACCCAAGTGAATAGGTCAGATGGAGGTATTTCTTCACGGCGTTCCTGAATCTGGTCACAAGGCTCTCCCTTGTCTCCAGCACTTTCTTCCTCTTGATGCAGGCGTGGCTTTCCTCTATCACCACCCGCAGGAGGAACTGCATTCCCTTCATGGTAGTTGGAACCTTTTTGACCCTCCTTGCCACGCCCTTGAAAACCCTTCTCCTATCGTTCTCGTCCATTCCATTCCGAAGGAACATCTCGTACATCTGGTTGAAGAATCTGCCATACCTTCTGTAGATGCTCTTTCCATCATAGGTTGATATGTACGCCATTGACACGTTCCTCACAATTCCATTATCGTTCAGTGTCTTTATGTAGAGGGGAAGCAGACGGGCAATGTCCTCTGGCGAAATAAGGCTCTCGGAATCTAGCCTCTTCACCAAATTGTCAACGTACTGGCTTTCTCTTAAATCCATCTATTGTCTTCTTTATGACGTTCGCGGTGCGCTTTCCCGTGAAGAAGTAGTACCCATACACCGCGTAGAGGGTCTATATGATTTTGTCAAGCCCAAATCCCCACTTGTCATGGAACTGGTGGACGAACTTCTCGTCTTGAAGGAACTCCTTGACGTTCCGAATGAGCTGATCGCTGTGCGCCTTGAGACTCTCAACTCTCTGATTCTCTGGAAGTTCCTATATCCCCTGTATCCCAGCATAGAAATCCTCCGCCTTCAGACTTGGATACTTCTCAACTATCTTCCCATAGATGAAGTCCAGTTCGTACAGGTCTTCGTTATCGTCAAAGCATATCGACACGTGGCTGTCCTTCGTGTGGAAGGGAAATCTGTTGTCCTTGCTGTATTCCATCTGAATGTTCCTGTTCATTTCAATTATACTACATTCTTCGGTAAAGATGGTAAATAGACTGAGAAAGGAACATTCAACATATGGGACTAAAGGAAAAATCAAATCAGCATCTCAACCAGAATGGTCAGGGGCTTGATGGAATATACAGGGGAGAGGTCAGAAAGCAGATGGCCGATGGCAGGCTAAAGGTCTTTGTTCCTGGGGTGTACGATCCACAGTTCGAGGCAGATGGAAACGAGGACTTCCTGCCAAACGCGGAGGTGATGATGCCGGCGTTCGCAAAGAGCATAAACCAGTCCGGGTTCTGGGGACTGCCTGACGTTGGGGCAATTGTCTATGTTCTGTTCCTCAACCAGGACGCGAACTATCCCCTTGTGGTTGGAACCATGCTCAACGCAGTGCCTGGATTTGGAAAGGCAATGTGGAACAAGTGCATGAGGAAGAAGAAATACGTCAAGCAGATACTGAGAAATGGGGTGTCCGAGATAGCCATGGACGAAAATGGCTCAATTGAAATGACTGTCCAATCTCATGAGGGTTCTGCGGAGGACTGTGGGTCAATGAAAGAATGCAGAATATTGATGGACAGAACCAACGTCAACAACAGGATAATTCTCGATGCGGATGACATAGTGTTGAACTGCAGGAACCTCCTTCTCAAGTCCTTCAACACCCAGATTGACGCAGGAAACAAGGTCATAATACATGGAAGAGGTGGAAGGGTTGCCATCATGTCCCCATCCGTGTTCATAAACAGCAACCTCGGACAGGGAACCAACGCAACCGTGATAAAGGGTTCAAGTGGGACGATTGTTGTGTGATCAAGCCAGTTTCAACTTCATCTGCATCTTGAACGATGAAGACACCATCTGCTTGACTATCTTATCGTTGCTGAATATATCGTCTCTTCCAGTGACCTTGACGAAATCGTTCAAGTCCTTCACCTTCGCAGCGTTCAACAAATCGTACATGTCAAGGTACATGACATCTGGATAACGTTCCATGTGCCTCAATGCCGCCTGTATTCCAGGTTGATCGTTGTCAAACGCCAACACAATCCTGTGCCTTGGGTAGAAAGTTGAAATCATCTTCATCTGGTACTCGGTAAGGTTCCTTCCACCAAGGGCAACGCCATTCTTGACGAAAAGGGAGTCAAACACGCCCTCCGTGCAGATGATGTAGGGAAACGAGACGTTGACGTTTCCAATGTTGAACACCGGCTTCTGCTGGAAGTTTATGTTCTCGTCCTTTGGGAAGATGTACTTGACCGAACCTTGACCCTTGATGTCGTACTTGTTGAAGTTCGCCAACTGGTGGTAGATTGTTGTATCATCCCAGACGTACATTATCACAATGAACTCCCGACCAGATGGATCGAATATTGAGAACATCATGTCCCTCTTGTTCCCCGGAATTTTCCTTGAGTCCAGATAGTCTTTCGCGGAACCAGACAACGGCCTCGTCTTCCACCCCATCTCAAGGAGATATCTGTACGAGGGACTGGGAGAAAGGATATCAATTCCCCCACCACCTTCTGGAATACTGGATTCAGGATTTCCCCCACCCTTCCCCTTGACGATGTTGTTGAAGTTCAGAACCTTGTACTCGTTTATGATGGAATCGAACACGTCATGTGGGCATATTGCCCTGAGGAACGAGTAACCCGTCATTGAAGTTCCACAGTTGAAGCAGTAGTAGGTTCCAGTCTTGCGGTAGAAATATCCACGCTTCTTCAGCTTGTTCTTCTTTGAGTCCCCACATATTGGGCATCGGAAGTTGATTTCAGATGGACTTCTGGTCTTGAGAGAGGAAGCTGGAAGGTTCTCCCAAACCTTCCAGTCCACAAAGTCAATCCACGTCCTATCGTTCCAGTCAATCATTTGTTGTGGTTAAGAAACGCTGGTCCGAAGTTGTAGTATTTGCGCTTGGGGTAAATCACGAACCTCACTGCGGGGATTTTGACATCGTTGCGCACAATCGTGGATGGGAACGCCCAGATGCCATCGTATTCAGTGTCCTTCAGGAACTCGTTGATTTCGCCTTGGATTTCCTCCGAGCCATTGAACTCCCGCATGATGAACGCCAGGTCATTCTCGGTCTCAATCTTCGGAAATGTCTTGTTCACATCCACGGCGATTGACATGTAGTTGACCTTCGCGTTAATGCCAGTCTCTATGATGGACGTGTCAAAGATGATGGGGAGTTTTGTCTTGATGAGGAACGTCAATCGGTTGGCAATGAACACAAACGGGTTCTTAACCTCCTGCACTTCTTCATCTTCCTCTTCATCCTCGTCAGGGGGTTCAATCTCGTTGCCATCATCGTCAAGTCCAAACGCCTGGTTGTAGATTTCAGTGTGCTTGGGTTGCGGAGAAACAATGTCCTTGAACTCCTTGCCCGACTTAAGCATGTCGAAGATGGAAGGTGGGATCTTTTCAGTCTCATCGTCCTCATAGGCATCCCCCTCGTCCAGACCCTCGTCATCTTCAACATCGTCAATCTTCCAATGGAAATCGTCCCTCATATTTTTGACTTGGGCAATGTCAGCTTTGGTACTATCTGGAACCCGAATGGAATTTACCCGTGGCTTCTCCACCCTGTCTCCAAGTCCCCCAAACAACTTGTCAAAAATCTCCTCAAACTTGGGCGAGCAGAAGATTTCAAGATTCCTACCAATCCTTCTTGCTCGGTTCCGGTTGTTTTCGTTTTCAAAGTATCTGCGTGGTTCAAACATGCTTTGTTATTCCTCTCAGTGAATTATACCACATGAAAGCCAATCAGTAAAGTATCGTCCGATGCCCCTTGGAATCCGTGAACTGAATCTCCTTCGCCTCGGAGCCATACCACTCGGTTTCGTACTCTTCGCCACGGCGCCTGTCCTCAAGGTCATCGCAATTGACGAACTCATACGCCAGCTTCTTCTTGCCCTTGAGGTATTCCAGAACCCGTGCGCACTTCTTCTCAGACTCAGCATACCAATGGTAGTCGCGGGAGAAGATGGAGGAACGCTTGCCGCCAACCTCGCAGTGATACCAGTCCTTGAAGTTGATTTCGTTCAGACCCAACGCCTTGAGTTTCTTGTTGATGGCGAAGAAGCCCTTGCACGGCTTGATGAGGTAGATGCCCTTGCAGGTGGTGTATTCACGAGGACGAGAATACCAACCCCCAGACCACTTCGTGCCATTCACATTGTTTCGGGAGAGGATTTCGCTCTTCTTCGGCTTCATTTTGGAGCAAATGGCGTCCGCAATCCTGCATGTGATTTCGCCAAAGGACTCGTCAGACAGCTCCCCAAAGTCCACTTCCTCCTTGTAGCCAGAACGGAACACAAGATGCGTTCCATTGAACTTGTTGGAGCAGACATTGGTGAAGTTCCCAACGATGCGCAGGTAGTTCTCGTCCGTATCCGCCTTGAACTCCTTTACAAGGGTCTTGGCAACGAATGCCACCTTCTCTTCAGTTGTCGCGTTCTTCTTCATGCTCGTTTTCTCCCTTCTCTTGGAAATCAAAGGTCAATCGCAATCCCATCTTTCTCCTGATGGAGAATCTGCTTGTCGGCAACATATTCAATCTTGACCATCCCCTCTTCACTGAACATGTCGTCCTCAGAAATTTCCCAGCTCTTCACATGCTCGGAAGAGTCCATCCTGTTGAGGATATACGGGGCATCGCACTTCTTGACAAAGAAGTCGTATGTCCTCCACTTACGCTTCTCCTGCTCATCCTCAAACTTCTTCTCAACCAACTCGTCAATATAGTTCTCCACGCCGGTGAACCCAGCGTCCAGAAGGTACTTGAGAACGTCGGTGGAAAGGCTGAAGTCATGCGCCTCTCCATACTTGTTGTCAACCAGAGTCAACCGCCTGTCGTTATCGTAGTTTCTCTTGCAGTTGACCTTCACCGTCTTGTTCCACATGAATCCCATTTCTGTTTCTCCTTGTTTTTGCTTGGTTAATGAATTTCGTTGTAGGTCTTGCCAGCGGCATTGACAGCTATTCCAAGTTTGCTGACAGGAACGCCCTCAATCCTCTCGTTGCCATATGCGGATGCTATTTCATACAGTCCATCATTCTCATCCACAACCCAATAGGGTCTCCACACGTAGGTGGAATCGTCAAACTTGAAGACCAACTGCCCAACGGACACCTTGTCCTTGAACACCAGCGTGTTTCTACCGGACATTGCCCATTGAAGCTCATCCCATGCTTTAGAATGTGGCATCGTCATTTCAGTTCCCTTTCCTCATTCACGCGAACTTCAGCGTCCACTTGCAGAACCAATCGTCGTCCCGACAGGGCTTCACCACGCTGCTCGTCACCGTGTGATTGACTGAAACCTCACCATACGGGTCATAGAGTTCCATCTTGCCATTCACCTTCTCAGTCACGCCAACCCTGACCACAGCCACTTCATCCATAAGGTCGGCTGGGACGCATTTCTCGATTTTCCCTGCGATTAAGTCGCATGAATCACCCTCATCGTCAGTCTGTCCAAGGTTCAAGACCCCATTCTCAAACCAGATGTTCTCTATGCCCCAACAAGGATTCTCGGCACCCTTCGCAACAGGCATCACAGAGGCGTGTTGGTCTTCAAATCTCTTGAGGGACTGGATTATCTGCTTGAAGGTCAAGGGGGATTCACCACCATTTCCGGAGCCGACTCCGCCCTTCACAGAGCCATCCTCGCCCTTCACCGAGATTCTGTTCTTGACGCTATCCCTCATGGATTCGTAGTCAAACAAGCATCCATCCTTGTCGTCGCCGTGCATTGCCCAAGCCTCTTTCATGCGCCGATGCTCTCCAAGGATGTTGTTCCCGTCATTGGGAATGAAAGCCCTCAGCTTCCCTTCATGTCCAATGTATGTCACGAACGCCACCGACTGCTCCCCTTCACCCTTTGCGTAGCACCATGCGACTGGATAAGTTGTGCCGTCCTTCTCAATCGTCTCAAACTGCGGCACGTCCTTCATCTTTCCCCATCGGTCATTCACCTCAGAGAGAAAGCCAATCTTGTCCATCCCCATGTCCACCTTGAGCAAGTCCTTGTGAACCTTCAACTTGTCGTTGTAGATGATTTCAGAAAGTCCACCTTCCCTCTCAATCATGCTCTTGAGGTCTTCAATGGTCTGACCAGGTTTTGCGTAACGGCTCATTTTCTTGTCTTCTCCTTGTTGGCGAACTCAAGGGCATCGCCTATCTCCCAACAACACCAGTATTATATCATAATCCGGAACCAAAGTCAAGGGGGTCTGTATCATTTCAGTGCTTCTTGCCACGCAGACGCAGGAACTTGTCCCGCTTCTTGTAGAACTCGCGGACCTTCTTGGCGTTCGGTGCCTTGCCACCAACAATCTTGCCGGTTGCGTCATGGACGAACTCGCAATTGGCAATAATCACCTTAGAAGCCCTACGCTCCCAATTTCTCAGCACGGTATTCTTCATTTTCACTATCCTTCTCCTTTTAGATTACAATGCAAGGCCGGACTTCAAGTTCTTGACGTACCCATTTTGTCTTGCCAAAGGGGAAATGCAGGTCAATCCATATTGTCTTGAAGATTGCCCAAAACACAGACGTCCACTTGTTCCAAGAACGATGGACATACACCCGATTGACCCCCAATGGATAATGTACGGCCAAAATTGCCTTTTCACGAATCTTCATTTCACTTCCTCCTTGTTCCACCATGGCAAAGGGCAACGAACAGCTCGTTGTCGCACTTTTTCCAAAGTTTGCGATAGGTCAAGCCATACTTCTCGCGGAGATGGCATGCCGTCTTGAAAAGGGATGTCTCAGCAATCTCGGGAAACTTGGCGAGGGTGTCCTGGCACTGCCCAAACTGCTCCCATCCCCTGCCATTAGCACCAGTGATGTAGTAGCTGATGCCACCATACTCCTCACCTGGCTTGCGATGGTCACTCGTGTCGTCAAAGGTGACGAACACGCGGTTTCCCTTGCGTCCACGACCATGAAGGTCAATGTTTCCCAGAAGATACGTTGCTTTCATTTTTAGCCCTCCAGCTCAATCCACTTCGTGAACGCCATTTCAACCTTGTTTCCCCAGCGTGAACGGATTGACGAATCGGCCTTGTCACCATCTGGTCCCATGATAATCTCCATCGCCCTCTTCTTCGCCTCGTCAAGGTCAGCCCCACGCGCACATACGGTGAACGTGCCAACATTCTGTCCGCTCTTCTTTATCAGGTACTTGAACGCAAAGAGATGCCCAGTAAGGGCGGATGCGTCCAGGTCCTTCTTCAGGAACGAGCAGTTGTCCATGATAGAATCCATCATCTTCTCACTTCTCCTTGTTTCTCTTGTCAACACCTACAGTATACCACAATTTAGTCTGGAACGCAAGGGGGTTCAGAAGAAAAATCAAGGTCTCATGAACACGTATATCTTCTCATCGTTGTCGGAAAACATTATTTTCTTTCCATTATCGTACTCTCCACCACCAGCCGCGCCATGACATCTCTTCTTGTTCACCAGAGCCTCCCTTGCCACGAACCTGAATCCATTTTCCTTCGCAGCCTTGGCAAAGTCAAGTTCAAGGGGATATATCTCGTTTGTCTTGTAGTCCCGAAAGTTCTTGACGTTCACGATAAAATGCCCACCATGAACCAAATACCTTGCGCAGTTCTCAACGGTTGGATATACGAACCCATTGACCCATTCACCGTACTCCATGCCCTTCTTGTACGATTGACCTTCTCCAATGCCATAGTCCTCAAGCGAGAAGTATGGAGGAGAGGAAAAGCACAAGCCCATCTTGTTCTCCCATTCCGGGACGAATTCCTGACTTCCCTGGCATCTGATGTCGCATGTTGAACCATTCCCTGGATTCACACACTTGTAATCGTTGAACAACGCCTTGAGTTGTGGCACAAGTTCAGTATTTGGATCCGTTCCATAGTAGTTGACGTTGTTCTGAAGAGCGGCCATGAGCCTTGAACCCCAACCACAACTGTAGTCGTAGTAGTTCCCATTCACGTTGTACTTCTTCACTATCTCGGATGCCGTCTTCAATGGGAAGTTTGGCAGCTTCACGCAGTACCTGATTCCACAAAGCCTGAACGCGGTCTCAATCTTCTTCGCCAACGACATGGAGTCTGGGAACACCTTCTTGTTGTCCGCGACCTTGCCATTGAAGTATTCCATTATCTGCCTGTGGTGGATGCCATCCCAGATTGACCATGATGCCCTCGTCCCAACGCACTTTGACATCGTTTCCTTGAAGTAAAAGTCGTAAACGACATTCATCTTGGTCTTGCCCTCTGCCACTGCCCGCAACTGAGCCTTTACCAGATTGAAGTCTGGCTTGGCGTAGTATTCCCTCGCAATGGACTCGAACTCCTCGTCAGTCAATGGCTTTGAGATTGAGGAGTTCTGCCGTATTCCCTTGTAGTCAATCAACATACACGATCATTATACGTCATTTTACAGGAAAAGTAAATGGCTGGACATGTGTAATGTCCAACCATCTGTCTGAACCAATCTGGATTCAGTTTCACTTGGCTTCAACAGGCGCTGGAGCCTCAGATGCAGGAGGGACAGGTGCCGCGTTTCCACCATCCCCGGGCTTCTTGTCCTCAGTCTGCGCGATGTTCTCGCTCAGCTTGAACATTGCGAGACGCTTCGTGAGGTTCATGATTGCGAGGTCGTTCTGAACAGACTTGACCAGAACGCCACTGTAAGCGTCAATGAACTTCGTAAAATTCAGGAACTCATCTGGAATGTCCGAAAGCCCAATCACCTCGTAGAACTTCTTCACAAAGTCCTTCTCGAACTGCTTGAAGCCACGCTCGTCGTTCCATCCTGCGTTCTTCGCCAGGTCAAACGCAATCGCGCTCATGTCAACCTTGTTGTTTGTAACGTCTGCCATTTTGTTTCTCTCTTTCTTGTTTTCTTTGCTTCTTTCCACTTGCGTGAAATTCCATTATTGGTTTTCAATCAAGAGCCTTTTAGGTTCTTGTGCCAGTCCACAATCTCGTAGTTCGCCATCAGATGCCTATGGTCAACAACGTCCACGTAGAAATTGTCCAGAAGGTCAGTCTTGAGTACAATCCAGTCCCGTGGATGGATGACGAGCTTCATTGGTGGATATGCCTCCTTGTTCAACTTCCCCGGAAGGGTGAACACGGAGTCCTTGGTGCAGTACTTCTCGAGGATTTCGTCCGAGAACTTGCCATGCTCGTTCCAGTACGCCACAAGGGGCTTTGGGAAATCAAGGTTCTCAACCCCAATCATCCCAATAATATCAATGATGTCGTTGTACGAGCCAGAGAACTGGATTGCGGGATATGGTTCCGTGAAACCAATCTTATCCTCGTCCCTGTGTCGAATCGCCTTTACCTTGCTCATTTCACTGTCCTCCTATGGGTTTAGTCAACGACCTCAACCGCGTCCTTACGTATCATCGTTAATGTGACAACACCACTTTCAGGAATCACACCGTTGTTGGTGAAGTCCACCAGACAGAACTGTTTCTTTCCAAGTGTGGTTTCATGGTCAAGAATGCCAGTTCTCCCTGCATACTTCTTGTCAGAATATGTGTCCTTGACTCTAATTCTAGTCTTTGCTGTCATTTCAGTTTTCCTCCTCTGGAATATCGTTGTTGTCCTCAACAAGCAGTTTCTTCTCCTTCTTTTTCTTGAGTCCGGCTATCTCATCCTCGATCTCGGAGATTGCATCGTCCGACTTGGAGGTGTACGCCATCTTCTTCGCGGACTCCTCGTTGAACTTCTCAATGAATGTGTTCCAGATTTCATCGTTGGAGACGAGTTCCTTGTAGGTGACTCGCGTCTCCTTGTATGATGGAACCTGATAGCCACCTCTGACTTCGTTGATGAAGCCATACGCCACGGCGTCCTTGATGATGCCATCGTACTTTGAGATTCCGGTATCGAAGTCAATGTAGACGTCGGCCTCAAAGCAGGGCTTGATGACCCTGTTCTTCGTGCAGAAGAACCTCATGCGGTTGCCCTTGTACGCGCCAACGTGCGTACCCTCGGACTCCTTTCCTGTGAGGAACTCGGTGTCCCCATCCTTGACAAGCAGCTTGCTCGCCTGGAGGATTACGTGCGAGGCGTACTCAATTCCCTGACCACCAGCCATGTTGTGGATCTTGGAGGGGTACATCTGCCCTGGATTGGAGTATTCGTGGTTCACAACAATCAACGAGCAGTTCGATACAACCACGCGCATCATGAGGGTGCGGATGAGGGAGTTGCGCGTCTTCGCGGCCATTCCCTGGTCGGCAACCATCTTGTCCTTGTCAACAGCGTCGGAAACAACCTTTGAGGACGCGAGACCGCCAAACGAGTCAAGCACCACAATGTATCGTGGCTCATCGTTGTTGTCGGGATCCTTCTCCCACTCGCTGTGCGCCTGAACAAGGGTCTCGTAGATGTTCACCAACTTCACGCAGGCGTCCTCTGCGTCAAGCACTGGGACGTACTCAACCTTCTCCAGGTCTGCCCCAAAGTTCTTGAGGAGCTGTGTTCCACCACCTTCCGAGTCAACCCAGAAACAGCCATCAATCTGACCAGACTTCATCGCCTTTGACACAACCTGTGCCGCAATGAGAGACTTGCCAGACTGGGACGGTCCATAGATTGTCGTAATTCTTCCACGCGGAACGCCATTGTGGACGTTGCCCGTTATCACTCTGTTCAAGGCATACGAACCGGTATCGTAGAATTCCGTCACTATGGAATCAGACTCGGCCGCAGTCTTGGTATCGTTCTTCTTCCTCAAACCCTTGAGGAGGTCTTTCGCTTTCATCTGTGCTTTCTTCTTTCACTGTGAAAGTGATGTGGGTATCGCAACCCACGTACTGGCCGAGTTCACCCTGTGTGAACCCAAGCACTGTCAATTATACAGAAACTGCTGGAAAAATCATCCAACTTCCTGATAACTGCTTGGGTTTGCCGGAATTGGATATATGGCTTCTCCACCATCCCCACCAACAGTCTGGGCAACGGCAACCTTTGGCTTCTGCTTGTCTTTCTTCAGCTTTTCAGTCTCATGGTCAAGACCAAGCCTCATGACTTCAAGTCCGTCCCTTATTGAATGTATGTACTCTGCGCCCTTGAACAGATCTCCAGCGGCCTGCATGGCCTTGGCAAGTGGAATCATCACCGGACCATCCTTTGACATCTCTATCCCATATTTCTCTATTTCCTCGGTTGCAAGGGCATATCGTGTGTTCCAGTCTATCTCCCTTTTCTTCCGCGCCCCCTTGAAAGGAATTTTCCTTATTCCATTTTCTGGCATACCGTTCTTCTTCCTGTAATATTTCACCCATTCATCCCATGTATAGAATTTAAGGTTCATCTCATCCAACTGTTCATTAGAGTATCCTTGTCTCTTAAGTTCATCTCTTTTCTCATTGTGGATGTCATACGCCTCTTCCATGGCCATTGTGTCCTCTCCAATCTTCACCTCTATGTATCCATCCTTCAACTGGGCACTGTAGTCCAATATTGCCCTTTCCCTTTCCTTTTCCTTCTCTTCTTTCAGTCTCTATTGATGTTCAGCTTCACTTTTTCTTTTTACCTCGGAATCCATGTTTGTTTCCAGTCCATCTGCAATTCTTCCAAGTGCCGATTCTGACACTGGATAAGCTTCTACCATTCGCTTCCATTCGTCGGAAAACAGAAACACGTCTTTTGACAACCCCGAAGTTTCAACTTTGTAAATTGAAGGCTTTCCTCCTTCTTTAATCGTGTCCATGAAGACAAATTCTTCGTCCCTGCCAGTAAGTTGCTTCCCATCCCTTGAATAAGCGTCAATGGCAGTTGCGCTCCTCAGTGCTGCAATCTTAGATTCCCTTGCATCAAACTCTTTCTGCCTTTGTTCAGGAGTTTTTCGCTCATTCAACCATTCATCAAGGCTTTTTGCCCCAAATCCCATATCTTTCAACTCATCCTATGTGTAATTTTGCCTGCTAAGTTCTTTTCTCTTTTCAATGTATTTATCATACGCCTCAACTTCAGCTCTGCTTTGACCAAACTAATTGGCATCTGCAGGAAGCGCAGATGGTGTCATTTTGGGTGGAACAGAGACGTTTCCATAAACCACGTTGTTTGACTTTGGCTTTTTGGCAGTGAAATCTAATGGCTTAAATCCTCCAGCGCTTGGAACTTTACTTTGAGAAATCAATCTGTTTCCAGAACCACCAAATGCAGTTCCACTTTTTCCCGTCAAGTTCTGGGTCTTTGAATTGTTCCTCTGCATCTGGTCAAACGAACTCTCGGCACTTATGTTCTTGAATAAATTCCCTTTGTTGAATTCATTCACCAACCCCCTTATTCTCTGCTCTGAGTTTTTCTGGTTCAGATCAATGTCCTGAATGTTGTTTGCGAACTGTGTTATCTGCGTTCCCTGGTTGTTCACTATGTGCGAACGTTCCTTGTTCAACTAATCAAGGGAATCAACAAACAACTTGAGTTTTTCATTGAAGGAAGTCTAATCAAGCATCAAGCGCTGAAGGTTTCCAATGAACTGATTGATGTTCGCAGAGGGCCAAAGCTGCATGGTCTCTCCAGTCTGTGGATTGTAGTAGAAGAACACAGAAAGGATTTTCTCGGAGTAATCTGGATCTTCAAGAAGCATTTCGAGAACTCTTTGCGCGTCTTCCGGACTTACATTCTCGCCGCCGGCCATTTTCCAAATGTCTGAGAGGAAACTATCGTAGGCGGCGACCTGTCCGGAGTTTATCTGATACATCTTCTCCATCTGCTTTATTCTGCTCAGCATGTTCTTTTCTTCTGCAAATCCACTCATCTTGGACAGATTGTCCATTTTCTCAAGAACCGCAGAAGACTTCATTCCCTTCATGCCAAGTCTGCTCACGGAGGCACTTGTCTCGTCGGAAATTTTCTAATTGTCCAGAAGGGGATCGCGTGTAAGAATCTCGTCGGGGCTTTTTTCCGGTTCCGCTCCCCTGAACAGTGAGGCAACTTGATCCCACCATTCCTTCCAAGGCTATGTGAATTTCTTGGGAATGTCTCCCCAGTCTCCCTTGACAATTGCCCAAATAGCCCCACCAATGCTCTCAACAAGCCGCAATGGCAGAGTCAAAATCATTTTGTAGATGCCAAGCACGAACTTTATCAGCTTGAGCATGAGCTTAACCGGTCCCTTGTCCTTTATCATGTTCCACAGTTTCTTCACGCTTCCGACTATTGTGTGGAGTGCAATTCCAATCATGTCGCCAGCTACCCACATGCACAAAACATCAATCGTACTGGCACCAGCGGCCTTCATCATCTTATTGATGAAACTCTTCACCTTGAAAACGAACTTCACAATCCCAGTTATAGCCCGCATGATGAAATTGTCGGGGTTTGTTATCCACTCTATTGTGTTGAACAACCATCCACCAACCGTGCTCAGAACCTCCCAGATTGGAGTAAGAATCTCAATGGACTTCTGCACAAATCCCTACATGAATGGAACGAAGTCAAACACCAGTTTGTCCACAATTGACGTGGCAAAGTCAATTATCTTTGGACCAAATATAAGGAAGAGACCGCCAATCAGCATAATCAGAGTTATTGGGTTGAACAGTATCTTTTTGAATATGCCCCATGTTGACCGAAGAACGCTTTTTGCGTACTGCTTGATGTTCGATACAAGGTTCATCGTCCTCTCAAGCAGAGTTGGAACCATGAACTTCATGAAGTCAACTGGGGACTTGAGTATTCCAGTCACGAAACCAAACACGGTGACAAGGATATTCGCCATTGGCTTGACCATGAACACATATGCCTTGCCAATTCCACTGGTAAGAAAACCGATGAACGTCGATGCCTTGTTCACGAACTTCCCACCAAACTTGAACATTTTCTTAAGTTGGTTGAACGCTGACTTTGCCAGTTTCTTTATTCCAGTCCAGATGCTCTTCCCTATGAGCTTTATGGCTTTCCACCCAATTTTTCCAAGGATGTTGGCTCCAGAAAACGTGTTCATGAACTTGGCAACGCCCTTTACACCACCCTTGAGTCCACCCTTCACTATGCTTCTTACAAACCGCGCCGCCCCAGTAGTCAGTTTCTGCACTCCCCGGCCAATAACCTGAGCTGTCTTTAGAAAAGCCTTTCCTGCTATTTTCGCAGTTTTCAACGCGGCTTTTGCAATCTTCTTCCCAACCCTGAACACGGTTCCAACAACTTTCTTCACCACGCCAAGCGTCTGGGTGATTATCCTGCTTATTGTTGAAACTATTTTCCATATGCCACTTGACTGTATGGAAGTCTTGATTTTTCCACCCAGACTTGAGAGTTTTCCGGGTTTCCCGATTTTTCCCCTCTTTCTGAGTTTTGTCCCTGAATCCTGTTTCTTCCCTTCCTTCCCCTTCCCAAATTTCTCAAACACCTTCATTGAGTTCTTGAACTTTGTATCGTTCAGAGCCTTATGCTCTTCGTTGGTCTCCTTCGCCCTCTGTCCAATTTTCTTGAAGGTCTTGCTGAGTCCTTTGTATATAATCTTGCTGTCATTTGAAGTCTTGTTGAATCCAGCATCCAGATTGTCAATGAACGTCCTTGTCTGTTCATTTGACTCCTCACGATGTGATATGTAGTCGGCAAGTTTTATCTGGTTTCCATGAAGTTTCTCAACCAGAACTTCTATCTTCCTTTCGTTTGTCAAGCGAGCGGATTCAGTTTCCTTCTGGATTTCCTCCGTCTTGGAAGCACTCTCATCGTCTATCTGGCTGAACGCCTTGAAAATGCTTAATTTGCTTGCCTTTGTCAATTGGATTGCGGCATCAACTTCGGAAACAAGATTCCTGTACTCACTATCATCAAGTTCAAATACAACCTCCTCCTTTGGCTCGCTTTTCTTGCTCCCATTCCCAGCATCTGGATTCTTTACAACCACGCCTTTGTCAAGAAGTTCATCTGCAACTTTTTTCGCAAACTCGTCTTCGTTCAACTTGTCGCCAAGTATCTTGAAGATGTTATCGTAGAGGACGTTCGTTAGCGTTTCGGAGTTTATCTTGAGGTTGGAAATGAACTGCTACTCAGCGAATTTGACGTTGTTTTCAACAAGCTGGTAAACCAACTGGTCAGTTTGCAATACGTTTCCAGAACCACCTTTTTTTCTGGCGTTTTTTGCAGTCTGCTCTGCTGGCAACGCCCCTGTAGGTGGATTCTTCTCTGTTATGTGGTTCCTGACCGCCATTTCACTGTCTCAGCATATTCTCATTTTTTGCTATTTACCATTTTTGTGAATGATGGGTATTTTTCAGTTGATTTGTCTGTAAATAGTGATGTACAATTCAATCTAAAGAAGGTAGACGACAATGGTAAAAGGATTTCTTGGAATAGAATACTCCACAGACGAAATAAGGAATGGAAGGTTCGTAGATGGAACTCTAGAAAGGGACTTCATCTCCACAAGATACGATATGTTGAGAAGAGCCGACAAGAGGTTCTTCAACGCAAGAGCATGGAGGAAAAACACGGTCGAGGACAGGCAAGAGATCCTGAAG
>ODAI012928217.1_pt1 | contig 16137 bp, 11 predicted proteins | sample 1539321 | NCBI WGS metagenome assembly ODAI01 (sample SAMN02144231, study PRJEB22623) | gut metagenome | biome: sheep rumen | host: Ovis aries | place: New Zealand
GGAAGAGCCCCGGCAGGCCATCGAGCGCGGCGTCAAACAGCGGGTCGACCCCGTGAAGATCACCCTCGGCCCCTAGGCCCGCAATGTGGTGCTGGACAAGAAGTTCGGCTTCCCGCTGATCACCAACGACGGCGTCACGATCGCCAAGGAGATCGAGCTCGAGGACGCGTTTGAAAACATGGGCGCCCAGCTCATCAAGGAAGTTTCCACCAAGACCAACGACGTGGCCGGCGACGGCACCACCACCGCCACGATCCTGGCCCAGGCCATGATCAACGAGGGTCTGAAGAACCTGGCCGCCGGCGCCAACCCGATGACGATGCGCAAGGGCATCCAGAAGGCCACCGCCGCCGCTGTCGAGGCTGTCAAGGCCATTTCCCAGCCCGTCTCCGGCTCGAAGGACATCGCCCGCGTCGGCACCATCTCCTCCGGTGACGAGGTCATCGGCTCCCTGATCGCCGAGGCCATGGAGAAGGTCAGCCAGAACGGCGTCATCACGATTGAAGAGAGCAAGACTGCCGAGACCTACAGCGATGTGGTCGAGGGCATGCAGTTTGACCGCGGCTATCTGAGCCCCTACATGGTTTCGGATACCGACAAGATGGAAGCCGTTCTCGACGACGCAATGATCCTGATTACCGACAAGAAGATCTCCAACATTCAGGATCTGCTGCCCCTGCTCGAGCAGATCGTCAAGGCCGGCCGCAAGCTGCTGATCATCGCCGAGGACGTCGAGGGCGAGGCTCTGGCCACGATCGTGCTCAACAAGCTGCGCGGCACCTTCAACTGCGTCTGCGTCAAGGCTCCCGGCTTTGGCGACCGCCGCAAGGAAATGCTGCAGGATATCGCCGTTCTGACCGGCGGCACCGTCATCAGCAGCGATCTGGGCATGGAGCTCAAGGACGCCGACATCAGCATGCTCGGCCAGGCCCACCAGGTCAAGGTCAGCAAGGAGAACACCGTCATCGTTGACGGCGCCGGCAACCAGAGCGAGATCAAGGCTCGCGTTGCCCAGATCGAGCACCAGATCGAGACCACGACCTCCGATTACGACCGTGAGAAGCTCCAGGAGCGCCTGGCGAAGCTCAGCGGCGGCGTAGCCGTCATCAAGGTCGGTGCCGCTACCGAGACCGAGATGAAGGAGAAGAAGCTGCGCATCGAGGATGCGCTGAACGCCACCCGCGCCGCTGTGGCCGAGGGCATTGTCCCCGGCGGCGGCACCGCCTATGTGCTGGCCTCCAAGGCCGCCGATCAACTCCTCGCCGAGCTCGACGGCGACGCCAAGACCGGCGCCGCGATCGTCGCCAAGGCGCTGAAGGCCCCGATCATGCAGATCGCCGCCAACGCCGGTGTCGAGGGCGCTGTGGTGCTCAACACTGTTGCCGGCTCCGACAAGACGAACTTCGGCTATGACGCCGCGAACGACCAGTATGGCGATATGCTCGAGATGGGCATTGTCGATCCGACCAAGGTCTGCCGCAGCGCGCTCGAGAACGCCGCCTCCGTCGCCTCGATGGTCCTGACCACCGAGAGCCTCGTCGCCGACCTGCCCGAGAAGAATGCCCCCGCCGCTCCCGCAGCCCCCGACATGGGCGGCATGTACTGATCGAGGCTAAAAAACCTTGAGAACCCGGCGCTTTTCGGCTCAGGGCTGAGCGTATCTGCACCAGCTTACCGTCAAAAGCGCTCTGTATGAAATGAGATCCCCCAGGGAATGAGCTTTCGCTCGTCCCCTGGGGGATTTTTAGTGTCTCGCCGGGAAATCAAAGTCCCTGCTGGTGGTTCTCTCTCCACTGCGAGTAGGCGTTCAGCTCCGGCTCTACAAAATAGAGCGCGGCGGCGATCACAGCCAGATCGTCGGCATAGCCGACAAGCGGCGTCTTGTCGGGGATCAGATCCACGCCCATAACCAGGTAAAGCGACGCGCAGAGCATCGTCACAATGGCCTTGACGGATACCTCGGTGTACTCTTTGCTGACATAAGCGCGGATCATCGAGAGCATCAGCGGAAAACGGGAAGCCGCATTCCCCACCTTGGGGATTTCCTTCAAGCGCCGCTCCACCTTCTGGAGAAGTCCCTCGATGGTGGATGGATTGGCCAGAAGCTGCTCCGCCTGGCCGGTGAAGCCGCTCAGCAGCTCTTTGGCTTTTTCGAGATCAATGGTATTGCCCATGATAAACCTCCTGTTTTATGCTTTCAAAAAGAATGGTCGCCCGCTCGGCCCTTTGCACCGCACTGGGCGCATATCCTGTCTTTAGCATAGCGTTTCCGCTTGCTTCTGTCAACCGTGATTCTGATAAACTCTGATCCAACGGTATGGAGCACGAAAAGGCTCCCCGCGCCTACGGCAGCAGGGAGCTTTTAACTGGGGACAGAAAAACGCTGCAAGGCTTTTTGACATGCTGAAAACGCTGCCGGGTTTTTCCCGGCAGCGTTTTTCTGTTTATCCGAAGGCTGTTTCACAGCCTCAATCAAGGTTTCAGCGATCAGACGTCGTCGTACTCTTCGTCCTCTTCCTTGCCCTTCTTCTCGTTGATGCGGAGCAGGATGAAGGTCAGCACCAGAGCCGCAGTGGCGGCGCCGATGATCACGCCGAGCAGGACGCGGGCATTTCTGTTGCCGCTCTCGTTGCTGGTGGGCTCGGCCCGGATGACGTTCTCGGCGGGCTCAGCCGTCGGTTCGGCCGTCGCGACCGGCTCCTCAGTGGGCTCGGGCGTGGCTTCGATCGTCGTAGTCGGGGCCGTATAGGTCACGCTGGCGGCGCGGGAGGTCAGTGTATTCTCCTCGGTGGGCGTAGCGCCGGTCCAGACCTGGACATAATAGTAGGTCGTGCCGGTAAGCTCCTCAGGGGTATAGCTGGAGGCCGTCGCACCGGCAATTGCGGTGCCGCCCTGGTTGGTATTGGTGTCGACCTTGTACCACTGATAGTGGACCGTGTCGCTGCCGGCCTTGGCCACGACAGCGAGCGTGCCGCTCTTGCCGCTCTCCAGCGTCAGTCCGGCAGGCTGGCCGGTGATGGTCAGCGCCGTGCTGGTCGGCGTGCCGATCGTGCCGGTACCTGTACCGGTACCGGTGCCTGTGCCGGTTCCGTTGCCCGTGCCGGTGCCGTTACCGGTGTTGTTGCCGGTGCCGGTGCCGTAACCAGTGCCGGTACCGGTGCCCGTGCCGGTGCCCGTACCTGTGCCGGTGCCTGTGCCGCCGTTCCAGGTGCCGGTGGCGCCGCCGACTGTGATGCGGGCACCGTTCGTGTAGACGGGGCCGCCCTGGCCACTGAACATGGCCTCGGCATACCAGCCGTTCAGGCTGGCCGGGATGTTGGCGAGCAGAAGCGTATCGCTGTTAGCACCGCCGACCTGCAGGCCGCCGAAGGTGGCGGGGCCGTTGGCGGCATAGACAGTGTTGCTGGCATCGGGGCTGACCAGACGCCAGGTGACCGAGGTGGCATTGACAGCATGCGCAATGAAGGTCGCGCTGCCGCCGGCGTTGACGGTCTCACCGATGGGGTGCTTGGTGATCGTGACAACACCGTTGGTCACAATCACGCCGCTGTTGACCGTGACATAGGGGGCATAGACATAGCCCGTCAGGCCGTTGGCGGAGACATTATACCAGTTGGGGATCGATGTATCGTTGATGACCACACCGGTGCCGTAGTTCAGCGAGCCGATGATCGTGCCGTTGGGGGTGGAACGGACGTTGACGCTGGAGGCGTTGACCGTGCCGGTGTTGCCCGTGGTCGTCGTGGTCTGGCCGCCCGTGGGCGTCGTCGCGCCGGTAACATGGATGATAGCGCCGTTGGACGCCGTGTCGCCCTTCTCATTGCTGTAGACAACCTGGACGCACCAGTTGTTCAGGCTTTGAGGAACACCGTAGAGCGTAAGCGCTTTATCTGTCGCGTTGACAGTCAGACCAGGGAAGTTACTGGCGCTGACCGGCAGCCAATAGACCGGACTTCCGCCGGGGCCAACCAGACACCACTTGAACGAGGTTGCTCCGGTCGCTTCTGCCGTATAGGTGATGCTGCCGCCCGCGGCAACCGTGCGCAGACTGCCGTCGGCATTGGCGCCGGTGGGCTGCACCTTGATTTCCGGGTGACCTTCGACATGCTCAACCGAGGCAGGCACCTCTGCCATTTTCTTGACCGTGATGGCCGCAGCATTGGTTTTTACATGTGGAACAGACGGATCCGAGACTGAGCACTCCACATAGTAATAGGTTGTACCCTCTTCAGTGCCCGCAGTAATAGGATAACTCGTGCCCGAGCCAACCACTGTACCGCCCTGGTTGCTGTTGACGGTGTTGCTGTACCACTGATAGATGACACCACTGCCATCATTGCAGGTGGCGGAAACATACAAAGTCACCGTATTGCCGGGATTCAAGGTCGTGCTGGACGGAGCCTGGATAATCGAGATTGTTTTGGCCGCGCAGGTCACAGCAGCTGTATTGGAAACCACAACGCCAGTCCCATCCAGCTTGGAGACAACCACATAATAGTACGTCGTAGCGCCTGGCTCCGGGGTTGCTGTATACGTACTGCTGGTGGCTCCTGCTCCTTCACACTTCGTGCCTGAGGACGTATTGTTCAGGCTGTTGGCATACCACTGGTAAGTAACACCGCTGGCCGCGTTGACGCCGACACTCAGCGTAGCACTGGAGCCGGGGGCGACCGTCTGGCTGACGGGCTGCTGGGTGATTGCCAGCGCGTCAACAGAAATATGGATCGTGCAGCGGCCGGCCGGTGTGCTGCCTGCGTCGTTGCTGAAGACAGCCTCGACGCTCCAGCCGTCCATCGACGCCGGCACATTGCTGAGCGCCAGATAGGTAAGGTTGGTTTCGGACGTCCATTCCCTGTTGGAAACACTGTAGCCGCAGGGAGACAGAGGCGCCGATAACGGTACACTGGGATTATCGGGACTGTAAAAATTCCAGGTGCTGGTGGTGTAATTGTTGCTGGCAATTGCAGCAAAAGCAATGTTTCCGCCAGCCTTGACCATGTTCCCATCAGCATCGCTGTAGGTGGCCTTGTAAATGGTCGGTGCATCGGCAAAGGCCGCGCCTGCCGGAAGCACGAGCATCAGGCTCAAAACCAGGAGGAGGCTGAGCGCGCGGGACAGGTTCTTTTTCATATTGACTACCCTCTTTCTTGCTATGAAAAAATAATTAACAACTTTGTGCGGCGGACTTTCTTTCGCTTCTACTATACACCATTTCCGCCGAAATGTGTCTTAAACTTCCTTAAGATTCTGGAAGACGGCTGATATCCAGGCTGACCTCGCTGCGCGCGTCGGTCAGATCCAGATCGGATTCCTCCGTGGGATCGCAGACCTGCAGCGTAAACTCCAGCCGCTGTGCGTGGCCGGCCGTCGTTCCGCTGAAGGGGATATACCCGGCCATAGCCGCGTACGGCCCCATCCCGTCGGAAAGCTCGGCTCGCGCCGGCGCGCCGTCCATGCGGCAGTTCTCCTCCGCAACCGTGAGTGCCAGCGGCTCGGCCGTGTGGTTGAAGGCCAGATAGTTGAGATAAGTGACCTCGACGCTCGCCGCGCCCACGGTATCGCGCAGAGTCTTGCTGGTGATGTAGACCGTGACCAGCTCATTGTCCATGATCAGTCTGGCATCGGGGTCGAGCGCCGCCTCATAGGCGGGGACTTCTCCCGGGCCGAAGGGATACGCGGTCACCTGTGCGGCTTTGAGATAAGGCTCGCGGTTGTGTTCAGCCGAAGTGACATCGACGCGGCTCTCCCACGAGACCAGCCGTCCCTCGCCAAAATACGAGATGGCCGGCCCGAATACCGTGATCGCGTGCGGCTGCGCCTTCCCCACAGCCACACGGCAGGTAAAGCCATCCGTCGCCAGGCCGTTGACACTGGGATAGGAGAAGCGCCAGGTTTGTATCTCCTTTGATCGGTTCTCCAGCAGCAGGTGCAGATGCCAGTTGCCAAATTGATCAAGACCCAGCGACTGCACAGACAACCCGCAATCCTCGGTGTCGAGCAGCGTCTCGCTGTACTGCACGGGAAAACTCTCGACGATCACGGGCGTTGGCGTAGGCTCGGGCGTGGGAACCGGCGTCGGCACAGCGGTCGGCGCCGCGGTCGGCAGCACCGTCTCTGCCGGAAGGTCCTGCTTCTGCGAATCGCTGCTGCAGCCGGACAGAAGCAGCAGAAACAGAAGCAGTATCAGACAGCATCGTATTCTATTTTTTGTCAGATGATGTCTCATACCCGCAGTATAGCACGCCTCTTTCGAAAATGCAAACATTTTGTCATCAAAATGTAAAAAATTTTTTTGCTGCTCTTTTCCCCACTCTGCGAGCCGGAAATGATGAGCCCGTATGTGCGGAAATATCGCACATACGGGCCGCAATTCTTTACTTCAATTGTATGATTTTTCCTAGAAAAGGGAGAGTTCAGAGGGGGAACGCCTCTGATTTTTCGCCTCGCAAGGCGAAAAAGATGTCAAATTTGTTTTTTCCGGGGACATGCGCCTCGGAAAAAACTCTTCTCGCCCCGCAAGTGTGCGAGGCGTCCCCCACAAGCCGAGTGCGCGCAGCGGGGTGCTTCCCTCTAATTTTTGAGTCCCACCAGGGGCTCAAAAATTACTGACTATAATTTCCTGCTGTTTGCCGGTCTCGGCGTTGACATAGACGGTTACGGTCTCGCCCCGGCGGTTAAAGCAGATCAGCTCGTAACAGGGAACAGCACGGCCCCCAGGGCTTTCGACGCTGACTTTTCCGAGCTGCCAGAGTGTGAGCCCCTCGGGGACAGCCGCGCGGGCCTCGGTCTCGGAGACGGGCCAGTCCAAACTCGCCTCCCGCCGCTCCAGATTCACAGCGTTGAGCGCGTACAGGCTCCCATCGTCCAGCGCCACGGTCAGCTGCAGTGTGCGGTCAAGCGCGCGCACGCCGTCTGTCACGGGAGCATACCGGCACACAAGCAGCGGACCGCGCTGTTCGCTGCTGCACAGACTGAGCCCCTCGTAGCCGAGCGTCTCGAGCCACGCCTCCGCCCGCTCCCTGCCCTCGAACACTGTCAGCGCCGGCTCATCGACGAGACGGGAATCCGTCAGGCGAATCAGGCCCTTTGCCGTGACGCAGGCGGTCTGTGTACCGCAGAGATAGCTGTTGCAGCTGCCGTCGGCATAGTAGCCGACAAGCTCCAGTTCCTCTGCCGGGACGCCGAAGAATTCCGCCGCGGCGGCGCGTGTCCGCGTCTCGTCCGCCGGCTCGTTGAAGGGCTTGTCCTGTTCACTGTAAACGCCGTCATAGCGCAGCGCATCGGCACTGAAGCTTTCGGCGGTCTCTCCCATGGCCTTGGATAGCAGCGTACCCTGCCGCTCGGTGTTGACAAGGCGCACTTCGCGGCTGTCCATGGTCAGTTCGCCCGAGCTGAGCTCATCACGCATGGCATAGAGCGTATCGGCGAGTTCTCCGGCCTTGTCGGAGAGCGCGGCCATCGTCCTTCGCTGTTTGTCGGTAAAGCCCTGCTCGGCGGCCTCACGGCAGAGCGTATAGGCGTAGTCGCCGCACTGCCCCAGGAAACTCTTTACCTGCTCGTGCTCGAGCGTTGAAAAGGGCAGCGCGGCCAGCGCCGTCTCGGCCGCGCGGGCATCGGCGCAGATTTCTGCACAGATCATGCCGCACATGCCGCCGTCCGTTGCATACAGGCTTTTGCGCAGGGATGCGCTGAGCGTATCGACAGCGTCCACGGTCTGCCGGAAAGAGCGCGCCGCGTCATAGCCGGCCTGCCGACGATAAACCTGCAGATGCGAATAGCTCACCATCGCAAGCAGCGCCAGGGCGGTCAGCAGTGCCGTCAGATAGGTAGCCGCTAAGATTTTCATTTTACGTTTGGACATAAAAACACCTCTTTTGGTTTAGGATGCCAAAAGAGGTGGTTTTTATGCGCGCAAAGCTTTATTTCTTCCGAAATACGATCAGCTTGCTGAAGACGTAATTCAAGATGATAACAATGACATTGGAAGCGACCTTGATCACCAGATCGGGCCCGTGCAGCAGGTCCACGCCGACAAACATGACGGCCAGATCGAGCAGCCCCGTGGCGAGTCTGGCGCCGACAAAGGACAGGAGCTCCCGCAGTACCGTGCCGCGCTCCAGGCTTTTGCTTTCGAAGACATAGAGCTTGTTGGTGACGAACGCGAACAGCACCGCCAGAATCCAGGCGATGACATTGCTGGGGACGTTGGGGAGGCGCAGCACGCGGTAGCAGAGCGCATAGACCGCGATATTGATCGCCGTCGCCAGTGCGCCGAATACGCCGTAAAGGATCAGGCCCCGGTATTTTTGAAGCAAGACTCTCATGTCCGCCATATACGCTCAGCCCAGCTTTGCAAGGCCCAGCTTCAGACGGCGCACGGTCTCATCCTTGCCGAGAATACGGCAGATCTCCACGGCACCGCCGGGCGTGACGGCCTTGCCGGCCGCGGCAATGCGGACAGGCCACATCAGCTTGGCGTTCTTCACGCCGAGCTGCTCTACAAGGGCGCTCATGCAGCCGAGAATATGCTCGTCGTCCCAGACGTCCAGCGCCTCGAAGGCCGGGATCACGGCCGAGAGCATTTCCTTTGCGGAGGCCTCGTCAGACTTCGACTTCTTGTGGACGAAGAGCTCGGGGCCGTACTCGGGCAGCGTATCGAAGAAATCGACCTTCTCGGGGATCTCAGTCAGCACCTCGGTGCGCTGCTGCAGCAGCGCGGCGATCGCGGCGACGTCGAAGCGGGGATCCTTGACACTGCGGCGGATAAAGGGCTCGGCCACGCGGGCAAAGTCCTCGGCGCTCATGCGGCGGATATACTCGGCGTTGAAGTAGCGCAGCTTTTCGATATCGAAGATTGCCGGGGACTTGGAGATGCCGCTCATCTCAAAGACCTCGATCATCTCGTCAAGCGAGAAGATCTCCTGCTCGCCGCGCGGGCTCCAGCCCAAAAGCGCGACATAGTTGAGTACAGCGTCGGTCAGGAAGCCCTGGGCGATCAGATCCTCGTAGCTCGGGTCGCCGTGGCGCTTGGACATCTTGTTGTGCGCATCGCGCATGACCGGCGAGCAGTGCACATACTTCGGGATATCCCAGCCGAAGCCCTCGTACAGCAGGTTATACTTCGGGGCGGAAGAGAGATACTCGTTGCCGCGCACGACGTGGGTAATGCCCATCAGGTGGTCGTCGATGACGTTGGCAAAGTTGTAGGTCGGCAGACCGTCGCGCTTGATGAGAACCTGGTCGTCGAGCGTCTTGTTCTCGACCGTGATGTCGCCGAAGATCTCGTCGTGGAAGGTCGTGGTGCCCTCATGCGGGATGCGCTGGCGGATCACGTACTTCTCGCCGGCCAGAGCGCGGCGGTCGGACTCCTCCTGACTAAGGCAGCGGCAGGGGTCGTCCCCGCGGTCGAACTCGCCGGAATCCTCCTCGCTCTCGGCCTTCTCGCAGAAGCAGCGGTAGGCGTGTCCGCGCTGCATCAGCAGCTCGGCGTATTCTTTATAGTAGGGACGGCGCTCGGTCTGGACGTAGGGGGCCACGGGACCGCCGACGTCGGGGCCTTCGTCGTGGTCAAGATGGCACTCGGCCATGGTCTTATAGATCACATCGACCGCGCCCTCGACCAGACGGCCCTGGTCGGTGTCCTCGATGCGCAGGATGAATTTGCCCTTGTTGTGGCGGGCGATCAGATAGGTGTAGAGCGCGGTGCGCAGGTTGCCGACGTGCATATAGCCCGTGGGCGAGGGCGCAAAGCGCGTGCGCACCTCGTTTTTCGGAATACGCTGCTCATTGGCTTCAAACCAGGATAAATCTTTCATGGGATGTTCCTCCAACTTTTTCAAATCAAATTCAAACAGGCGGACTGCCATCACGCCCGTGTCCTCATAGAAAACGTCCTTCTCCTCCACAAAGCGAAAGCCCAGACCTGTGTACAGCCGCTCAGCGGCGTCGTTGCCCTTCGTGACGTCCAGATGAACGGCCCGAAAACCGCGCTGGCGGCAGAGCCGCAGCACCCGGATCAGCGCCTCCCGTCCGACATGCCGTCCGCGATAGAGCGGACTGACGGCAAAGAGGTGCCAGACGCAGACCCGGTGCTCCCCTTCCGGGTATTGCCACGCGGCCTCGCGGTACTCCTGGTCCTCGTGCGCAAGCAGTACAATAGCCGCTGCCAATCCCCCGCCCTCGAGCGCAAGCAGCAGCTCGCGGCGCCGTATATGCCCGCGCAGCTCTTCCTCGTCGGGGTAGATACCGTAGTGCCAGCACGGCGAATACCGATCCGTCGCCTGCCTGTCACAGACAGACTTATAAAACCGGCAGACACGGGGCAGATCCTCGAGTGTCGCGTTTATCAGACAGTCGATCATCTCTCTCGCCTCCTCCGGAAACACCGTGCCGCCGATGAAAAAACGTACTGACTTATATTATTTTACATTTCCCCTGTTGTCAAGACAAAATGATTCTGCTAAAATACATCTTCAGTAATAATATCAAAAAACGAGGATAAACGTATGGATACTTCCGCACCGAAAAAAATCATGCTCTCGGGCATCAAGCCCACCGGCGATCTGACGCTGGGCTCGTATCTCGGGGCCATCAAGAACTGGGCCGAGCGCGCCGAGCAGTTCGACTGCTATTATTTCATGGCCGACCTCCACGCGCTGACAATCCGCAACGACCCGGCGCTGCTGCGCCGCCGCACGCTTGAGCAGCTGGCCCAGTATGTGGCCTGCGGTCTCGACCCGGCGAAAAACACGCTCTTCATCCAGAGCCATGTGCACCAGCACGCCGAGCTCGGCTGGGTGCTCAACTGCTATACGATGTTCGGCGAGCTCAGCCGCATGACGCAGTTTAAAGACAAGAGCGCCAAGAATGCCGACAACATCAATGGCGGGCTCTTCACCTATCCGAGTCTGATGGCCGCCGACATCCTGCTCTACCAGCCGGACTACGTGCCCGTGGGCGAGGATCAGAAGCAACACGTCGAGCTGACGCGCGACGTGGCCCAGCGCTTCAACAACGCCTACGGCCCCACCTTCAAGGTGCCCGAGCCCTACATCCCCAAGGTTGGCGCGCGCGTCATGGACCTGCTCGACCCGCACAGCAAGATGTCCAAGTCCGACGAGGTCGGCAACGGCCGCGTGCTCGTGATGGAGGATCCCGCGAGCATCATGAAAAAGTTTAAGCGCGCCGTCACCGACAGCGAGAGCGGCGCCGGCTGCGTCCGCTATGATGCCGAGAACAAGCCCGGCGTCGCCAATCTGATGCAGATCTACGCGGCCTGCACCGGAAAGAGCTTCGAGGAGATCGAGCGCGAGTTTGCCGAGGCTGGCTACGGTGTCTTCAAAAGCGCTGTCGGCGAGGCCGTGGTCGAGACGCTGCGTCCGATCCGCGAAGAGGCGAGCCGCCTGATGGCTGACAAGAGCTATCTCAATGAGCTGTGCAAAACCGGCGCCGAGAAGGCCGGGTACATCGCCAACAAGACGCTGCGTAAGGTATATAAAAAGGTTGGTCTGGTACCGCGCGTTGATTGAGGCAGCGGAAATATGGGTAGAATAGAAGGGCGTTATATAGTCTGACCCTGCGGTCTCTTCCGTAGGGGCGGCTATCAGCCGCCCGCGCACAGAAACCTGATAAGGCTGGGTGGATTCGTAGGATTGTACGAAATCGCCCAGCCTTTCTGCGCAAATCGGATTGCAACGTACGGGCGGCAGGTTGCCGCCCCTACGGTATCGAACGTACATTTTCACCCATTTCCGCGCAAACAAGGATGCCCTTATTCTATCTGTCTGCGCCGCTGGAGCTTCCGCCATGCTGTCCTCTCTCCCCTTTTCTCTCCGCCTTGTCATCTCCGCTATTGCCGCCGCGCTGACGGCCTTTGCCCTGACGCCGCGGGTGCGGCGCTTTGCCTGGGCCGTCGGCGCCGTGGATCAGCCGGGTGCGCGGCGGGTCAACACACGCGCCGTGCCGCGCATGGGCGGTCTTGCGATCGTCGCGGGCTTCGTGCTGGCCGTGCCGCTTGTGGCGCTGCCCGATCTGAAGCTGCTCGGCATCCTCGTCGGTGGTCTTATCATCGCGATCCTCGGCGCGGCCGACGACCTGCTGGACCTTCGCCCCTGGCAGAAGCTGCTGGGACAGACGCTCGCGGCTGCCGTGGCGCTGCGCGCCGGGCTGCGTATCCAAGCCGTTTCGAATCTTTTCGGGCCGCTCCCCTTCCTTACGCTCGACGCACTGTCGACGCCGATGACGCTGCTGTGGATCGTCGGCTGCACCAACGCCGTGAACCTGATCGATGGGCTCGACGGGCTCGCGGTCGGGGTATCGACCATTGCGAGCAGCACGATGCTCGCCGTGGCGCTGCTGCTGGGCGAATGGGAGGCCGCGCTGCTGCTCGCCGCGCTCAGCGGCGCCTGTCTCGGCTTTGCGCCGTGGAACCGCAGCCCGGCCAGCATCTTCATGGGCGACGTCGGGGCACAGTTTCTCGGCTATGTGCTCGCTGTCAGTTCGATCCTGGGGCTGTTCAAGTTTCCCGCCGCTGTGGGCTTTTTAGTGCCGCTGCTGGCCATGGGCCTGCCGCTATGTGATACGGTCTTCGCCTTTGTGCGCCGGATCGCGCACGGCCGCAGCCCCTTTGCGGCCGACCGCGGTCATCTGCACCACCGCCTGCTCGCCGCAGGCTACAGCCAGCGGCAGGCTGTGGCGATTCTGCTCGCTATCTCGGCCCTCTGCGGCTTGCTGGCGATCCTGCTGGTCGGCGCGGCACAGACCCTGCGCGTACTGTGCCTGACGGCGATTGCCGTCGTGCTGCTCGCTCTCGGCACGATCCGGCGGTCGTGATATCCGGCGGTCATAATATGTTGATTTCCTCACAAATCAGGGATATACTTCTCTTTGTCAGGAGGTCGATATCATGCAGAAGCTCTATACCGCCGCGGGGCGGGCGCTGCCGGACATTCCCTGGGATCGCTACCCGCGGCCGCAGCTGGTACGTGCGGACTGGCTGTGTCTCAACGGGACCTGGACACTCTCGTGGGCCGGTCGGGAGACGAATATCTGCGTCCCCTTCTGCCCGGAAAGCCTGCTCTCGGGCGTTGAAGTGCCGCCGGCGATCGGCGAGCAGATGACCTACCGGCGATCGTTTCGCATCCCCGATTCCTGGCGGGGGCGGCGCGTGCTGCTGCACTTCGGCGCCGTCGGGCGCGAGGGCCGCGTATTTGTCAATGACACCGAGGTCGCCCGCCACGACAGCGGCTATCTCTCGTTCTCCGCCGACATCTCGGATGCGCTTCGCCCTGGCGACAACGAACTGGCCGTCACGGCTGTCAACGATCTCGACCGGCGTTTTCCCTGGGGCAAGCAGAGCGGAAAGCGCGGCGGCATGTGGTACACCCCCGTCTCCGGCATCTGGCAGACCGTGTGGATCGAGCCCGTGCCGGAGCACTACATACACGCCCTGCGCATTGAGACCGACGCCGAGGGCTGCACGGTCCGCTGTGACGGTGCGTGTGAGGGCACGCTGCTCTTTGAAGGCAGCGAGATCGCGCTGCGCAACGGCTTTGCGCGGATCGACGTGCCCTCTCCCGAGCTCTGGAGCCCGGAGCACCCGAAGCTCTACCGCTTCGCCCTTTGCAGCGGTGAAGACGCCGTGGAGAGCTATTTTGCGCTGCGCACGCTGCGAATTGAGACTGTGGACGGTCTGCCCCGCCTGTGTCTCAACGGCGAGCCCTATTTTTTCAACGGGCTGCTCGACCAGGGCTACTGGAGCGACGGGCTGTACACCCCCGCGAGTCCCGACGCCTACGCCGAGGACATTCTCGCGATGAAATCGCTCGGCTTCAATACGCTGCGCAAGCACATCAAGGTCGAACCGGAGCAGTTCTACTACGACTGCGACCGGCTGGGCATGGTCGTCTTTCAGGATATGGTAAACAACAGCGGCTACCACTATGTGCGCGACACCGTTCTGCCGACGCTGCATTTCCAGCGCCGGCGCGATACCTATTATAATAGAAGCGCCGAGGCGCGCGCGATTTTTACGCGCACGATGCACGAGACCGTGGAACAGCTGCGCAATCACCCCTGCATTTGCTATTGGACGATCTTTAACGAGGGCTGGGGCCAGTTTTGCGCCGATGAACAGTACGAGCTGCTGCGCGCGCAGGACCCGACGCGTTTCATCGACAGCACCTCGGGCTGGTTCCACCAGACGAAGAGCGACGTGGACAGTATCCACTGCTATTTTGATCCGCAGCACCTCGGCAAACGGCCGGAGCGTCCGCAGGTGATCTCGGAATTCGGCGGCTATGTCTGGAAGCTGCCGGAACACAGCTTCAACCGGGAAAAAACCTACGGCTATAAAAAGTTTGACTCCTGCGAAGCGTTTACGGCGGATCTGCTGCGTCTCTACCGCGAGGAGATCCTGCCGCTGATCCCCCGCGGCCTGTGTGCCGCAATCTACACCCAGGTCTCGGACGTCGAGGACGAGACCAACGGTCTTCTGACCTTCGACCGCGCCGTGTGTAAGCTCGAGAGCGAGACCTTCCGGCCGCTGATGGACGAGCTGCGCGCCGCGATCCGTTCGTAGGGCTCGTTCACAGTCCATTTTCCAATTGTTCACAAAACATCTGTTTTTATTTTAAGTTTATTTAAGGTTTTCGCGCTATGATAACGGCATCCAAAGAAAAAAGGAGTGTTTTCCATGTACGAAGAAAACAGCCATGTAGAATATCAGGTTGAGGAAGCAGCGACGGCGGGGGCCACGGGCTCCGACGAGGCGCCGAAAAAACAGCGTCGGGCCGGACGTGTCATCGCTCTGGCGCTCTCGTGTGCGCTCATCGGCGGCTGTCTGGGCGTCGGCGGCACCGTGTGGGCCGCAAACGGGAGCGGCTCCGGCGAGCCGACCTCGATCCTGCTGGGCGATCACGGCAGCGTCAAGGCCTCGGCCGTGACGACCGTGAACGTCGACACCGGCAAGCAGCTGACGCTCAGCGAGGTATACACCGCCAACGTCAACTCCGTCGTCGGCATCACCGCTGACATCACCACCACGAACTACTGGGGCTACCAGACCTCCGGCGCGGCCTCGGGCTCGGGCTTTGTGCTGACCGCCGACGGCTACATCCTGACAAACTACCACGTGATCGAGGACGCCAACGCCGTTTCGGTCACGACCTTCGACAACAAGAGCTACAAGGCCAAGGTCGTCGGCTATGACGACAGCAACGACATCGCCGTTTTGAAGATCGACGCTGAGGATCTCCAGCCGGTCGTGCTGGGCGACTCGTCCGCGCTGACGGTCGGCGAGACCGTAGCCGCGATCGGCAACCCGCTCGGCGAGCTGACCTTCAGCCTGACGCACGGCATCGTCAGTGCGCTCGACCGCGAGATCACGCTCTCCTCCGGCACGACGATGACTCTGATCCAGACTGACACGGCCATCAACTCCGGCAACTCCGGCGGCCCGCTGTTCAATATGTACGGCGAAGTCATCGGCATCACGAACGCGAAGTTCTCCTCGTCCAGCAGCGGCGCGTCGATCGACAATATCGGCTTCGCGATCCCGATCAACCAGGTAAAGAACCTCGTCAGCAGCATCATGGTCAACGGCTATGTCGTCAAGCCCTATCTCGGCGCCGCGGTCACGACGGTCGGCACTGAGGCGCAGAGCTACGGCATCCCGCAGGGTGCCGCCGTCAAGGTGATCAGCGAGGATTCCCCCGCCGAAGCGGCCGGCTTGCAGGAGAACGACATCATCACGCATGTCGACGGCGATGAGATCTCCTCGAGCAGTGCTCTTGTCAGCAAGATCGCATCCTATGCGCCGGGCGACAAGGTCACGCTCTCGGTCTACCGCCGGGGCGAGGCCGAGGAACTTACGATCGAAGTCACGCTCGGCGAGCAGAAGCAGGAGCCCAAGCCGAAGGAAGAGCCCCAGCAGAGCCAAAGCCAGAGCCAGCAGGGCGGCATCAACCCCTTTGAGGGCTTCCCCTTCCCGTTCAACTTTGGCTACGGCAACGGCGGCGGCGGAAGTTTCTGATCTCCCATATCTCCGTATATACGCCGGGACGGCTGACTGCAGCCGTCCCGGCGTTTTTTCTCCAATTTCGGCAGATTTTTTGTGCAGAAGGCAAGAATACCTTGACA
>ODAI011012163.1_pt1 | contig 16134 bp, 13 predicted proteins | sample 1539321 | NCBI WGS metagenome assembly ODAI01 (sample SAMN02144231, study PRJEB22623) | gut metagenome | biome: sheep rumen | host: Ovis aries | place: New Zealand
AAATGCCCTGACACCTTTCAGCGAAGTCACGACGCCTGCCTTGACGCTCTCGTCGATCGGAACTGTGAAGACGACTTTGTTCTCCATCATCTCCTCAAAAGCGTCCCACTTGGCGTCATTGCGATTTCCATTAGTTTCCATAGGTCATTTCCTCCCCTTCTTAGCGCTTTGCGCGTAATTCACTCTGAAAACATATTATACCATCATCCGGCCACTGGCGAAACCTTTATTTCTGTAGTATATTGAATGTTACCGCCCAAAAGCGGCAATTTTTTCAAATATTCGAGGTACAGAATGGACAAAAAGGCAATTGCTGAGATCAGAAAACTGATCAAACCGGACAGCTGCATCGACAGGATCCGCGGCTGTTATGTAAATGAAGAAGGCGAAGTCATCCGCGAGCTTCACGACTCGATCGCTGCCATGGAGAAGGAATCTCTGGAAAAATACTGCGAGATCCTCCGCAGCGCCATGTCCGGCAAGCCCGGCCGCAACCTCTTCAATATGGAATTTCCTCTGGCTGAGGAAGCGGAAGGCGGACGCCAGCAGATGCTCTACAGGCTTTTGCAGTCCGGCCTTAAGGACGACGATCTTTTGACGGAATTCTATACAAAGATTGTAGAGAGATTTAAGATCGAGGGGAAATACCTGATCCTTCTGATCCACGGCCTCTACGATATACCGGCCAGGGGGACCGACAACGCTGAAATGGAGGACGCGTCCGACTACGTCTATCCTTTTCTTTTGTGCTGCATCTGCCCCGTGAACCTTATGAAGGAGGGGCTCTGCTACGACGAGGAGGCCTGCACCTTCCTCGACCGGCGCACGGACTGGGCCGTCGCCAAACCGGTCAGCGGCTTTCTCTTTCCCGCCTACAACGACAGACAGCCGGACATCCACGGCCTTCTCTACTACTGCCGCAAAGAGGAGGAGCGCCACGAGGAGATCAGCGGGGATCTTCTGGGCTGCGCGCTGCCCATCCCCGAGTCTGACCAGAAAGAGATCTTCAAGTCCATGGTGGAGCAGACTCTGGGCCGCAACTGCGACTTCGAGAATGTCAAAAGCCTCAACGACGCCGTCTCTCAGATCATTGAAGAGAACGCGGATTCCGGGGAGCCCGTCGCCATCGAGCGCAATGAGATGCGGCGTCTTCTGGCAGAGAACGGAGCCGACCAGTCAGTCCTGTCGGATTTTGACGCGGCCTACGACGAGGCCGTGGGCGAGGGCGTCCCGCTGATGGCGGAGAACCTGATCGATACGTCCAAACTGGAGGTAAAGTCTCCCTCTCTCAAGATCAGCGTCAAGGCTGATATGGCGGATATGTTAAAGACCCGGGTCATCGACGGCATGGAGTATCTCCTGATCCCGGTCGTGGACGAGCTGGAGGTCAACGGGATCCGAATCCTGCAGACACAGAAACAATAAGCGGCCCCGGAATGGATTCCGGCAGCCGCCCTCTCACCGCAGATCCCGAAGATCCACCTGTTCTTCGTCGATCGTGATCGTTAGAAGCGCGCCCAGGACGAGACCGAAGGCGATCCCGCCTATGTGCGCCGCATTGTCCGTATAGGGATTTCGAAAGCCGCTGTAGACCGCGTAAAAGACTGCGAAAGCCGCCCTCGCCATGAGGGAGGAGCCGCTTCGCAGTTTTTTTCTGCCCTTCAGGATCAGTATGATCAGGGCTCCCATGACACCGAACACAGCGCCGCTGGCCCCCACCGAGTACGTGTTCACGCCCATGGCCCGGTCGAAGAGCACCGAGACGACATTTCCGCCGATCCCCGTCAGCAGATAGAGGATCAAATAGCGGATATGGCCGAGGTTTCTCTCCACAGCGTTTCCCATGAATAATTGTATGAACATATTGCTGGCTATGTGGGCGAAGTCGGCGTGCAAAAAGACCGAGGTCAGAAGCCTCCAGTACTCCCTGTCCCGGAGGACCGGCAGCGTTCCGCAGCGCCCGGCCGCATAAAGCCTGTCGCCGGTCATCGCGCACAGAAAGAAAACAGCTGCCTGGATCACCACCAGGCAGATGTTTACCATGCAATATCTGTATTCCCGAAGCTTATGGAGCTCTTCCATGGATCTTCCTCTCTCAGACCTCTTCTCCCGCGCCCAGGCATGCGAAGTGCAGAGCGCCGACCGCCTGCGCGAACTGGGCCACTGTGAAGACGGGGTGCTGCTCCAGCTGCCTCATCAGAGGCGTGACTGCGAGCGCGGCGTCTGCGATCCTGATCGACAGCCCGGGCTCTCTTTGGTGCGCGCCCTCTTTGATGAGATCGGCGCACTCTGCTCTTTTGACCAGTCTTCCGAACAGCGTCCTGTCCTTGGCGCCGGGATGAAGCATGTACTCGTTTTCCTCCCAGGTGACCGCGATGTATTCCCCGATCCGGCGGAAAATGTCGCGGCAGGCTTCGCTCTCACCGGACGCAGCCTTCTCCATGAAGAACTCCAGGCACTCCTTGCGCTTGTCCTCCGGTTCTGTCGGAACGCAGATGAAATCGCCGTCTCCGCGCACCTCGAACAGACCGCGGCGCAGCGCTTCCTCATAGAGTGCGGGCTCCCTTCCGGGGAGACTGCGCAGGGCGAGCCTGAATACGCCGGACTGGCCTGTGTACTTCTGAAAGGTTCCGGGCAGAAGCGTGTTGACGTTGCGCGTGCTTCGTGCGTCTTCGGCATCGTACTCCGCCGCTCTGCGGCTCCCCAGGTCCAGAATGCAGTGGTAGACCTCGAGCGGGATCCGGGGAATGGAGCCGTCGGCCCTGACCCATCCGGTGCCCAGCTCGGTCCCGAGACTGTAAGCGATGAATCCCCTGGAGACGTCCTGACCTGCCGCAGCGATCTCGACGGCGTCCGTAAAGGCGGCCATGGGGCCGTCGTTGCAGCACATCACGGTACCGCCGTCCGCGACGTACCTGCGGAGGTCGCCGCAGAGCCCCGTGAGCCTGGCGAACTGCTCCTCGTAATCTCTGTCCCTGTTCTCGCGAAGGCCCTTGGTCTTGGTGGTCTCGCCGCCCACGATCAGGTTGTCAATAATGACGTCCGGCCAGCTCAGGCCGATCCCGTCCCACTTTCTTCCGCCGCCGAACTCCTTCATCAGACGCTCCGCGGCTTCCAGCACCGGGTCCGTGAGCTGCTCGACCAGGGCAAAAGAAGCCGGCGCCCAGTTCAGTTCCTCGCAGTGGAGGAGCTTTCCGTCTTTGGAGACCGCGAACTTGATGTCCGTTCCGCCCACGTCGACGCCCAGAAGGAACCGGTTCTGCGCTCTCGCGGGGAGCTGCGCGAACAGCGCGCCTCCCTGCGGCTCCGGAGCCGGCTCCGCCACATCGGGCTCTTCCGACAGGTCTCTGACATCGATCGAGAAGCGGACGCTTCCCCCGGTCAGAGCCTTGATGATCCGCTCGTTGACATTAAGGCATTTGCCGTACCCGCTTCTCTGCGGTTTGTCGAGGGCAAGCTGGAAGTCCCGGGACAGACCCTCCGCCAGAGCCTTCAGCTCCCGGTCGGAGGTATCCAGATAGATCGTGATCCTGAGCGCGCCCAGCGTTGAGAGGAGGTTAAACAGGGAGGCTCTCACATACTGCGCGACGAATTCCCTCTGCGCCTCCGTCTCCCATTTGGGCAGATGCAGAGCGAATTTCTCCGTCTCTCCCTCGTACAGGAGCGCGTGAACGCTGAAGGCGAGAGCGCCCTGCGCGTCAAAAGCCCTCCTGACATCCGTAATATAGACGGTCTCGTCCGCCTCCGCTCTTTTTATAAACTCTTCAATGACCGCTGTCTGTTTGTTCATTCTCCGCCTTCTCTTCCTTTATCTTTGTCAAAAGCTCATCGATCTCTACTGTATACTTTCCCTTTTCCATCGGGTCCAGCCGCACGGTGATCTCCCGGCCGATCACTTCTTTGCCGGGATATTCATCCAGCGGCCTGCTGCTGTATGTCTCCGTCTTTCCGGTCGAGGGGTCCTTTCCCCTGCAGACCACATAGTAGACGGTCTTTTGACCCGCTGTCCGAAGGTTCCTCGTCACTCCCAGCACCTCCGCCGTGATCGTCTGCTCTCCGGCAGGCAGAAGCAGCCGCTCTTTGCCGGTGATCAGGCCCCTTCTGATCAGGGATCCTCCCGTGACGATACAGACGGCCGCCGGGATGCTCATGATCATAAAATACTTGTTGGAGCCGGTCTTAAGGCTCACGGCGATGCCGGCCGCCGCCAGCGCCAGGCTTACGAGGAGAAGAGCCCCTCCCAAATATGTGTCTTTACCGAATCTGTTATTCATAACGCTCCTGCCTCCCGCACCCCGGGGCAAGCCCGGGGACTCCGCGCATTCGTACGGCCGGGGTCGTCCCTTTCCCGCCGGCTTTAGTTGGTATAAGTCTCGTAAAGCTCGACGTGGTCATAAATGCAGGGCCACGTGCCGGGCGCGTCCGCTGTCACGCAGATGTAATGTCCCCCGTCATCGGACTCCTGATAACTGGCCGCGCAGAAGCCGGCCTCCGAGACGTAGCCCGTCTTGGCGCAGACGACCGTTCCGTGGGTGTCCTTGTCCTCGATCCTTCTGAGGAACCAGTTGGAGATCTCGATCGACGGCGATTCCTCGCCTCCTGCCGGAGGAACTTCGTAGTAATGACAGGAGAGCACTTCTCTGCACAGCTCATTGTCGATCGCGGCCCGCAGGATCGTGGCCATGTCCAGGCATGTGCAGTAGTGGTCCTCGTTGTAGGCGCCGACCACATTGGTGAAGTGCGCCGTGTCGGCGATCCCCAGTTCCTGCAGCTTCTTGTTCATGAGTTCCACGAAGGCCTCCTCGGAACCCGCCGTGTACTCCGCCAGCGCCAGCGCCGCATCCGCTCCCGAGGGCAGGATCGTGCCGTACAGAAGACTCCGGATCGTGGGCTCGTCCCCGATCTGCCAGCCCACCTGGCTCATCTGATTGCTGTAGACATAGTCCGTGATCCCCTGATGGATCTCATAGGTGTCCGTATCCAGCTTGTTGAGATTGATGTTCTCCACCGCGACGAGCAGCGTCAGGATCTTTGTCATGGAGGCTGGATTCATCTGCGTGTCATACTCTCTGCCGGCAATGATCTCTCCGCTCACAAGGTCCACGATCACCGCATAGGCGCTGTCCACGTCCTCCGGCACATCGCCGGTGCGATCCGACGCCTTAAAGCTGTAACTTGCATTGAGCCCCGGGATTTTAGCGGCTTCCGCCCTGGCCTTTTCTTCTTCCGCCGCTCTTCGGGAGGCCGCCAGCGCGCCCTCTTCTTCCGCCTTCTCGCGGCTCTTCTGCTCTTCGGCCGCTTTCTTCTCCTCCGCGGCCTTGCGCGATGCTTCCAGCGCCGCCTCCTCCGCGGCCTTGCGCGACGCTTCCAGCGCCGCCTCCTCAGCGGCTTTGCGCGAGGCCGCCAGCGCCGCGCGCTCCTCGGCAGCTTCCCGGGTCGCCTCGGCGGCCGCCTGCTCCTCTTCGATCCGGCGGGACGCCTCCAGCGCCGCTTCCCGCTCCTTTACGTTGCGGGCGTGGATCCGGAACGCCAGACCTGCGATCGCAGCAGCCGCAGCTATAAAGAGGACGGCAAGGATCGTCATTCGGGTCCTGACCTGTCTCTGCCGGCTCCTTCTCGCGGCCGCCCGCTTCCTTCTTCTCTCCGCGTCCGGGCGGCTGCTCCTCTCGCCCCCTGCATTCCTGTCAGGGCTGCCGGTCTGTCTGCTGCTCTCCTCGTGTGTCTGTTTTTCTGCCATAAATCACATACCTTCTGCGGCGCGCCGCCGCGACGACGTTCGATCTTAGATCTTTTTTCCCTGTCTGACTGCCGGTGCAATAGACAGATCCGCTGCGTAACAGGGGATCAGCATAGCCTGCAGCGCGTGATAGAGGTCGGATTTGCCCGGCCAGACAGTGTCCAGTACTTCATTTCTGCTGTCAAGCTGATGGAACCAGGATCCGTTCTTGTGGTCGATGACCTTCTCGTCCAGATACTGCATAAACTGCGCGTACCGGTCCGCGTATTTTTCCCGTCCCGTGACATGGTACAGGCAGGCGGACGTATTGATCGCCTCCGCCAGCGTCCAGTGCATGCGGTCGTGTACCACGGGCCTGCCTTCCCAGTCCGTCGTGTAGACGATTCCGGGCGCGCCGTCCGAATACCAGGCATCCGAGACCGCCCGGTTAAAGAGATTTTCCGCGGCCTCTATATATTTTGCCGCCTTATCCCTGTCACCGCCGTATGTAGAGAGCGCCCACTGCGTGATCAGACGGGACCACTCGATGCCGTGGCCGGGTGTCGCGCCGTAAGGCTTGAACTGGTCGTCCTTCTTGTCGCTGTTGCACTCGAGATCCGGCACCCAGTCGCTGCTGTAGTGCTCCGGGATCCTCCAGCCGTTTCCTTCCGCCCATCCGAGGACGTGATCAATGATCCTTCCCGCGCGCGCCCGGTACTTCTCGTCGCCCGTGACGTCCGCGGCCGCGAGGAACGCCTCCACCGTATGCATATTGGCATTGAGGCCGCGGTAGCTGTCCAGCTCAGTGAATTCCGTGTTCCAGGTGTCGCAGGACAGGCCCTCCTCCTCGTTCCAGAAACGCTTGTCATAGAGGGCCAGCGCCTCCTCCAGAAGCTCCCCGGCGCCGGGACGGCCCGCGAGCACGGCGCTGGAGGCCGCCAGGATCACAAATGCGTGGGCATAGCACGCCTTCCCCGGCAGAATATCGTTGTCCGCCGTAAGTCCGCTGTACCATCCGCCGTTGACGGCGTCGTGAAGTTCCCCCTTAAGTCCCTTCAGAGCCGCATCCGCCAGCTCCTCACTGCCGGGATGGTCCAGAAAGCTTCCCAGGCAGTAGACATGGCACATGCGGGATGTGATCCAGGTCTCTCTGGGTCTCTCCTTCCAGGGCGTCCCGTCGTCTCCCAGATAATAGGAGCCGCCTCCCGGCGAAGCGAACCGATGGCCAAAATACAGGATTCTCTCCGCGTTGACCCGCAGAAATTCTCTGTTCTCCACTGTGTCGATCCTGTACTTATTCTGTGCGCTGCTCATCTTCCTTTCCTCCTTATTTCATGAACCTGTCAATTGCCTCGTTCATTTTTTCAATGGAAGCCCGGTCGTTTTCTCTGACCGCCTCCACTATACAATGCTCCATGTGCTGTTTGAGGATGAGCTTTCCCGTATTGTTGATCTCGGATTTGACGGCAGAGAGCTGTATGAGCACATCCGCGCAGTCCTCCCCGTCCTCCACCATCCTCCTGACCTTGTCCAGATGGCCGACGGACCGCTTCAGGCGGTTCACGATCGCGCGGATCTCGGCCGGATCATGGGTGTGGCTGTGATTATGTCCGGAGCCGGTCCCGTGTTCCGCACCTTCGCTCTCCGGTCCGTGGGAGTGCCCCGCAGCATGCGAGTGATAGTGGATGCCGTCGTGCGTATGCATCTCTTCCATATGATCTTCCTTTGCTGTCATATACCTGTCTTATCCTTCCTCTGCTATTATACCAGTTCCTTCGGTCCGTATGATGTCTCTGCAAAGCCTTTTATACATATATATGCATATCAGGGAAGACAGGAGCGATCCCATCGGCGCCGCCAGTCCCATCGGATAGAGGGTATCCGGAAACAGGACGGAAGCCAGCCATGCGCCCGGAATTCTCACCGTGACCGTGGAGGTGATATTGTGAATAAACGAATAGAGCGATTTCCCGTAGGCGCTGAAATATCCGCTGAAGCAGAACTGTATGCCTGCCATGGCGCAGTCGATGGAGTAGGACCTCAGATACTGTCCGCCGAGCCTGACTACTTCAGGTTCATTCCGGACAAAGGCACCCACAATGTCTTCGGCCGCGAACTGACAGATCACAAAGATCACCGCTCCGACGGACACGCATACCATAATGCCGTATCGAAGCGCCTGCCGTCCTCTCTCGTGTCTGCCCGCGCCGGCATTCTGCGCGGCAACGGCGGACACAGTGGAGAGCATAGAGGACGGTACCAGGAACAGGAAGCTGATGATCTTTTCCACGATGCCGACTGCGGCGGCCACGTCGACGCCCCGGCTGTTCGCGATCGCCGTGATGACCAGAAAGGAAATCTGGATCAGTCCCTCCTGAAAGGCCACGGGGACTCCGATTCCCAGAAGCTTGTCCATATATTTTCTGTCGGGCACAAAATCACTGCGGCGGATCTGCAGCTTGTCCTTCTCCCTCAGAAGAAAGCCGAGTGCCAGGATCACGGAAAAGGCCTGGGACCCGACCGTCGCGATCGCCGCTCCCGCAGCTCCCATTCCGAAAGGTCCGATCAGGAGATAGTCAAACCCCATGTTGAAAAGGCCCGCGATGGCCACGAAGATCATGGGGCTCTGCGTATCCCCCATTCCTCTGAAGATGCTGCTGATCACATTGTAGGCCGTGATAAAGGGGACGCCGATAAAGCAGATCACAAGATACTGCCTCGCCTGCGAAAGCGCCTCGGGCGGGACCGAGAGAATCCTCAGGATCCCCTCCGTTCCGATCAGGAGGACTACGGTCAGCACAGCCGCGAAGGCCGCAAACAGAACTGCCGAATTGCCTATAAAGCCGGCCGCCTGCCGGCGGGAGCCCGCTCCCGTCGCTCTGCTGATACATATCGTGGTGCCCATAGCAAGGCCCACGATTACGACCGTCAGCATGTGCATGACCTGACTGCCCACCGCCACTGCGGAGACCGCGGCCGCGCCGTTGAACTGCCCTGTTATGAACAGGTCGGCCATCCCGTAGAAGGTCTGCAGAAAACAGGCGATCAGATAGGGGACCGCAAAATGCATCATTTTCGTGAATAGATTTCCGCTCGTTAAGTCTTTATTCATTCTCAAATACCGTAAGGCAAAAAAGTCCGCCTTCCAGCGCGTATTTCTCCCGCTGGAAGGTGGACTGAATCTGCTGCGATCGTTAATAGAAAACCACTACCGGCATGCCGGTGCTTACATAACTGTAAAAAGTAGGCACGATGGAAGGCGGCAGATTGATACAGCCGTGGGATCCGTCATATCTGTAGATCGTTCCGCCAAAGCTCGATCTCCAGCTCGCGTCGTGGAATCCGCATCCGCCGTAGAAAGGCATCCAGTAGTCCACATGGGAGATGTACGAGTACTGCCCGTTGGCCAGCGGCACGCCTTTGAGTTCGCAGTCTGTGTCCTTGTAGAGGATCTGGTAAACGCCGGTGGGCGTTCCGTGACCGTTGCTTGTATTGCCGGATACGCAGGGCGTGTCGCACACCATCACTCCGTCTATGTAGATGTAAACATGCTGCTGCGAGAGGTTGGCCTCGATATAAGTGCCTCCGATGCCGCTTCCGCGCGTATACTGGGTCGTGTAAAAATAGGGTTCGCGCTCGTCGCTCTCACCGTCCCACAGAAGATCCCAGACTTCCTCTCTCTCCGACACCTTGTCGACCGAGTATCCGTAGTCTCCGCCGCTCACTTCAATGTCTCCCACGCCCGTCGCGTGGAAGTCCCAGTCCTTGCCGACCGTATTGACCTTTCTTGCCAGCTCGTCCACCCAGAACTCGATCTTGTCCTCCCACAGTTCCTCGTCCCTGTAGTAGTTGCCGTTCTCGTCCTGAGAGAGCCAGCCGACCGTGGTATTGGCATCGATCCTCAGAGTGTCTCCGTCCGGCAGATTCCAGGTTATGCTGCCTGCCAGCATATCGTTGTAGCTCTTGCACTTCTCGACGATGTCCTTGTCCTTGGCCCTGACCTTGGGAACCGAGTAGGATCCCTCGAGAGCGGCCACTTCGACGAGGCCCTCCTCGCTGCGAACAGCCTCCTCCGCCGCTTTTTTGACCATTTCGACGTCCACCAGATTGCCCTCGATCTCGGGGACAATGGAGAAAGTCGTGCCCTGCAGCTCAATATAGGCGTCCGCGGGCTTGACCATATAATCCTTCTGCAGCTCCGGCAGACTCTCGACCGCCTCCGTAAGGCGGACCGGATCATAGGTCGTCTTCTGCTCGACCTCCCCGTCCGTGCGCCTGAAAAAGCACATGAACCACTTCCTGTGGTCCTGGGACTGCAGGATCCGGTCGACGCTTCCGTCCGGCTTGACCTTGAAGCCGATCTCGCTGCCGGAGATCACTTCCTCCTCTCCGTCGCGGAAAGTGATCTTGAGCTCATATCCTTTCGCCTTCTGGGACAGGATCTTCTCCACTTCCGGAGAAGTCATGCCGCTGACGTCCATGTTGTTGATATATGTATTCTCAAGAAAATGCGTGCGGGAATATTCTATTCCGTAGTAATAGCTTCCGCCTATGACCAGCAGCAGAAGGAAGATCCAGAGCCATGCCCGGCTCCTTCTCCGGGGCCTTCTTTCCTCATAGTCGTCGTCTTCCTGTATGGCGGCCTGTTCCTGTACAGGAGCGGGCGCTTCAGGAGCAGGCGCGGGAGCTTCCGCGGGCTCTGCAGGTTCCTCTGCGCGCACCGGTTCAAAAACCTGTGTCTGCGTGAGGTCCTTCTCTTCGGCAGGCTCCTCTGCGGATACCGGCTCAAAAACCTGTGTCTGCGTGAGATCCTTCTCTTCAGCAGGCTCCTCTGCGGATACCGGCTCAAAAACCTGCGTCTGCGTGAGGTCCTTCTCTTCTGCGGGCTCTTCTGCGAATACCGGTTCAAAAACCTGCGTCTGCGTGAGGTCCTTCTCTTCAGCAGGCTCTTCTGCCTCTGCGGGCTCCTCTTCTGAAGGCTCCGCTGCAGGCGCTTCCGCTTCTACGGACTCCGCCGGTTCCTCCGCGGCAGGCTGTTCCTCTAAAGGCTCCTCGGCAGCGGGCTCCTCTTCTGAAGGCTCCGCTGCAAGCGCTTCCGCTTCTACGGACTTCGCCGGCTGTCCGCCGGTCTCCGGCTCTGCGGGCGCCGTCTCCGGCTCCGCTTTTTTCTTTTTCCAAAAGAAAATTGACATCTTATTCTCCCAATGTGGCAAGTGTCAGATCATTCTGCTCCTGCCGGTCAGATGATGCCCAGAATAAATACCAGGATCACAATCAGCGGCAGACCATAAGTTACATAAGGCTTCATCCATTTCTGAACTTTAAAGCCTTCGCCCTCGTTGGCTTCCTTTACGAAATTGTCCCATCCCCAGCCGTATCTTGTCGTGCAGAACAGCACGAAGATAAATGCGCCGATGGGCAGGATATAGTTGCTGACAATGAGATCCTCGAAATCCAGCACCGAGGATCCCTCTCCGAGCGGCTGGATAAAGGACCAGACGTTAAAGCCCAGCGCGCAGGGAAGAGAAAGGAGGAGCATGGCGATCGTATTGACGAAGCCGGACTTTTTGCGGCTCCATCCGAACAGATCCATGACCATGGCCATAATGTTCTCGAACACTGCGAGCACGGTTGAGAATGCCGCAAATGTCATAAATACGAAGAAGAGGCTGCCCCACAGTCTTCCCATCTTCATGTTGTTGAAGATGTTGGGAAGCGTGATGAAGATCAGGCTGGGACCGCTGTCAGGCTGTACGCCGTACGCGAAGCATGCCGGGAAGATAATGAGGCCCGAACAGATCGCAACGAAAGTATCCAGAATGATGACGTTGACAGACTCTCCCAGGAGCGCCTGGTCGCGGCCGATATAACTTCCGAAGATCGCCATGGAGCCGATGCCGATGCTCAGTGTGAAGAAAGCCTGGTTCATGGCGCTGGAGATGACCTGGAAAAAGCCGATCTCCCTGGCCCTTGTAAGGCTGGGCTGCAGGTAGAACTTAAGTCCCTCTCCCGCTCCTGGAAGGAAAATGCTGTTCACGGCAAGAATGACCATGATCACCAGCAGAGCGATCATCATCACCTTGGTCACTTTCTCCAGGCCGTTCTGCAGTCCCTGGGAATTGACGAAGAATCCAAGCACTACGACGATCGCCATGCAGCCCACCTGGATCAGGGGATTTCCCAGTCCGCTGCCGAAGGCTTCTCCCACCTGCTCGGCGTTCATACCGCTGAAGCTTCCCGCTGCCGTTCTGACAAAATACTGCAGCATCCAGCCCGCAACGGTCGTGTAATACATCATAAGAAGGTAGTTGCCGATCAGGCAGAGCATGCCGTGAAGATGCCACTTGCTCCCCTTGGGTTCCAGTTCCTGATACATTTTCAGAGGGCTCTTTCTGGCCGCCCGTCCCATGGCAAATTCCATCGTCATCGTGGGAAGGCCGAGGATGATGAGGAAGAATAAATAGACCAGTACAAATAATCCGCCGCCGCTCTGTCCGCAGAGATAAGGAAATTTCCAAACGTTGCCGATACCGATCGCGCAGCCCGCACTGATCAGAATGAATCCAAGACGACTGCCCAAGTTTTCACGCTGCATTTTCAGTTACACTCCTTCTGTTTTGTCTATGATCCGGGACCAGTGACCCGGTCTTTGCTTATTTATTCGGCGTCCTCCGCCTTTTCTTCCGGCTGCTCCTTGTCCTCTGCCTTTTCCTCCGCTTCGGTCTTTTTCTCCGCTTCGGACTTCTCGCCGGACTCCGCTTCCTCCTCGGCCGCGGTCTCAGCCGTCGCCGCGGTCACGGACGTGACTGCCGTCTGCGCCGCCGTTTCCTGCTCGCCGCCGCTCCTGGCTTTTCGCAGCTGCATGACATATACAATACAAAGAATACAAATAAGAGCAATAATGACGAGATATACGATTGCCTTATTGCTGAGCCCTCCGCGCTCCTGGGGTTCCCCCACCGGATCGGCGGCCTTTTTCCAAAAACTGTTTCCGCCGGGCTTACGATCGATCATTTTCAAATTCCTTCTTTCTGATAGATTTCATGGCTCGGAGACGGCCTTCACCGTTCCCTTAATCCAGTATTGTAACATGAACTTCGCGATTCTCACGACTTTTTTTCAGTTTTTAGCAATACTGCTCTGAGTTCCTCCGGCGAAAAGCTGTATTTTTTGCCGCAGAACTGGCACTGGATCTCGACCGGCTCGCCGTCGTCGACGATCTTCTGCACTTCGTCCCTGCCAAGGAGGATCAGCGCTCTCTCGTAGCGCTCCTTACCGCAATTGCAGCGGAACTCCACCGGATCCCTGGACGTTACCACTGGATCAAGGCCGTCAAGGACCTTGTCCAGCATTGTCTCCGGTGTGTCTCCCGAGGAGAGCATCCTGGTCACGGAGTCGATCCCGGAGAGATTCTTCTCCAGCCTGGCAATGGTCTCCTCCTCGGCAAAGGGCATCAGCTGCACGATGAAGCCGCCTGCCTGCAGGATCTTCTTCTCCCTGCGGCTTACCAGGACGCCCAGACCCACGGATGAGGGGATCTGCTCCGAGACCGCGTAGTAATATGTTATGTCCTCCGCGATCTCACCGGTCTGAATGGCCGTCTGCCCCACATAGGGGTCCTTCATGCCCATGTCCCTGATCACTGTGAGGGTTCCGCGCCCCACGGCTCCGCCCACGTCCAGGTGGCCTTCACTCTTGTTGGGGAGGTCGACGGACGGGTTTTCCACATATCCTTTTACGCCGCCGGCGTTGTCCGCCGTCACGAGGACCCCGCCCAGGGGGCCGTCTCCGTCGATCTTGATGGTGAGCAGGTCCTGCGGTCCCTTGAGCATTTCTGCCATCATCAGCGCGGCGCTCATGGTGCGCCCCAGCGCGGCTGCGGCGACGGGGGACAGGTCGTGGGCCGCTCTCGCATATTCCACAAGTTCCCTGCTGGTGACCGCGAATGCGCGAACCTGCGCGTTTGCGGCTGTTGCTCTGATCATATAATCCATATCGATCTGGTCTCTCCTTTATGTCTGTTCGCGGGAGCCGCTCTGTCCGGTATCTGTCCGCCGGGGCTCTTTCTCCCACGTTCTCTCACTGATAATATATCTTGGTCTCTGTTTGGTCTCCATATATGTCTTGCCGACGTACTCGCCGATCACGCCCAGGCTCAGAAGCTGAATGCCGCCGAGGAAGCAGATGATGCAGGTCATACTGGCCCATCCGGCCACTGTCCGGCCCAGTATGTGGGCGATCAGAGACCAGAGAACGCCCGCGAAGCTGATCAGTGCGACCGCGATTCCGATCCCCGTGATCAGGTGGATCGGTTTGATGCTCAGGCTCGTGATCCCGTCGAAGGCAAGGGCCAGCATTTTCCTGAGCGGATAGTGGCTGTCACCGGCCATTCTCTCTTTCCGGCTGTAGTAGACGCTCGTGCTCTTAAATCCCACCATCGGGAACATGCCGCGCAGGTACAGGTTGACTTCCTTAAACTGCGCGAACTCGGCGAGGACCCTGGAGGACCCAAGCCTGTAGTCCGCGTGATTATAGACGACGTCCGCGCCCAGGCACCCGAGGAGCCTGTAATATCCCTGCGCCGTCGTTCTCTTGAACCAGGTGTCGGTGTCCCTGTCCGACCTTACGCCGTACACAATCTCACAGCCGTCCAGATAGCAGTCCACCATCTCGTCCATCGCGTTCAGGTCGTCCTGTCCGTCGCAGTCGATGGTGATCGTGATGTCGCACCGGTCCTTAGCCTCCATCATGCCTGCCACGAGCGCATTCTGGTGCCCCCTGTTCCGGCTCTGGCTGATGCCCAGGATCTCCGGCTCTCTCTCCGCCAGCTCCGTGATGATCTCCCAGGTCCTGTCCCTGGACCCGTCATTGACGAACAGGATCCGGCTCTCTTTGTCCACCCGGCCGCTTGCCGCAAGAGACCGGAGCTTTTCCAGAAACATGGGCGCTGTGACCGGCAGGACCTCCTGCTCGTTATAGCATGGAATGATGATCCATAATACAGGCTTTTTATCCAAAATAGTGCTTTCCTCTCTATATTTTGCCCGCTCTCCCGTAAGAAACGATCAGGAATCGAGCAGAATCACTGCGGCTCCAAGGCCTGAAAGACGGACCGATCCGTCTTGCACGGCCGCTTCCGCGCCGCTTCCCAGAAGGAGCTTTCCGCCGTTATACGCGCTGCCGTCCGGCGCCGCGGGAAGCTTTACGGCCGCCTCGCCGGCGTTGAAATTGGCTGCCACGAGGATCGTCTGCTCTTTGCTCCGCCTCAGATAAGCGATCGTGTTGTGCCCGCAGTCCGCGCAGGGCTCGAAGTCGCCGTAGACCAGGGTCTCTTTGAAGGCGGGGTCCTTCCGCAGCGCGATCAGCTGTTTATAATAAGATAAGACAGAGTCGGCGCGGCTCTGCTGCTCCTCCACGTTGATCCTCTCGTAATTGGGGTTTTCGGCAAGCCAGGGCTGTCCGGACGTAAACCCGGCGTGTTCCGCCGCGCTCCACTGCATGGGCGTGCGCGCGTTGTCTCTGCTGTGGAAGGAGAGCACCTCCAGCGCTCTCTCCGGGGAGACGCCCGCATCCGTCGCGACCTTGTAGGCGTCGATGGAGGAGATGTCATCCAGCTCTTTAACGCTCCGGATCTTCTTGTTCTCCATGCCGATCTCCTGCCCCTGATAGATGAAGGGAAGACCGCGCCGCAGGAAATAGACCGCGGCGAGCGCTTTTTTGCCCGCCTCGCTCCTCATCCCGTCCGAGAGAAGGCGGCTGGCGCCTCTGGGCTCGTCGTGGTTCTCGATGATCGTGGAGTAAAAACCTATGTCCCCGATCTTCTTCTGGGCCCCGAATATGCAGTCCCTGAGCGCGTCGATATCGATGCGTTTCATGTCGAACCAGCCTTTTTCGCTCCGGCCGTACAGTTCCGCCGAGAAGTCGAACATGGTGGAAAAGTAGCCGTTTTCGCCGATGAACAGGGGCAGGTCCCCTTCCTTTTCATTGAAGACCTCTCCCACCGTGAACGCGTCGTAGGGAGCAAAGGCCTTGTCCCGCATCTCGCCCAGAAACTCGCCGATGCCCTCCGCCTCCAGCAGCATGTTCTCCACGCTGGAGAGACCGTCGCCGCGGTCCGCCGGATAGTCGTGGAGCACGGCCGGTTTCTTGATATTGATAATGGCGTCGATGCGGAATCCTCCTATGCCCTTCTCCATCCACCAGCGGATGTTTTTGTACACTTCCTCGCGGAGCGCCGGATTCTCCCAGTTGAGGTCGGGCTGCTTTTTGTGGAAGACGTGCATATAGAGCTTGTCCGTTCCCGGCAGCTCGTCCCAGCAGGGTCCGCCAAAATAGGACCTCCAGTTGGTCGGCAGCTTCCCGTCCGGGTCCTTGTCCCGCAGGTAGAAGTACCCGCCGTACTCTCCGTCCGGATCTTC
>ODAI011334233.1_pt1 | contig 16134 bp, 13 predicted proteins | sample 1539321 | NCBI WGS metagenome assembly ODAI01 (sample SAMN02144231, study PRJEB22623) | gut metagenome | biome: sheep rumen | host: Ovis aries | place: New Zealand
GAAAAAGGGGACAACCACAATTCAGTGTGCGCGTCGGCTGAAGCGAACGTGTTCGATCAGGCGGTGGTACTCTGAATTGCGGTTATTCCCCAGATAGTCCGAAGATGTCATCTGCTCGTCTGATGTCTGCTTCGGGCGGCAACAATCGCTTTCGCAACCAAACTTTGGGCAGACAAACGATTCCAAATACTGTTATACGTAACTATAAGTTTCTTATAAAAGACTTCTAAAGAGGTAATAGTTAAGAAAATATAATTAATATGTGGTTTTAATGCGTTATTACAAATAATTAAATACTAATCGGTATCTTTGCAAAATAAATTGAGTCGTTGAATCTACAGATATTTAATAGGCTTTGAAAATATGATATATCATGTATGAAGAAAAAAGTATTCATGCTACGAAATCATTGGAGATTAGTTCTCAAACTTGCTTGGGGAAAACAACACTATAAAGCATGGCGTGAATATCCTTGGGCAGGTTGGGGGCTGGTTTTATGGATTGCTTTTCCGTTCATTTGGTATTATCTCATTTTTCCTTGGCTATATTATTGGTTCTTTGACTTCTTCTGGGAATATCATAATACGACAAAGAGGGAGATGTATTCGTGGATGTTGCCTTCGGTAACAGCCATAATTGGATTCTTCTCAACCTTTATATGGCTTGATTTGAAACAGACGGCACATCGTGACGAGATCTATCGCCGCAGACGTATCAGGTGGCATCTCCGTTTCGAGAGAGAGCGTAAAAAGGGTGAAGAGGAATATCAAGAGTGGCTGAAAGAGTTTGAGCAAAAACAGAGAGAGGCCGAAGAACGTCACCGCGTTTTCATGGAAGAGAGGGATAAGATACGTCGTGAACATGAGAGGTGGATGCAACAACAAGAAGAACTGGCACGGCAAAGAAAGGAAAAAAACAAAAAGCAGCGGGAAGAGAGACGTAAGAAAAGGGAAGAGGAGGAGCGGATTCGTGAAGAAAACAGAAGGAAGCGTTATCAGCATTTCTGTAATTTGCGACATGTTGCCATCCAACGAATAGAGAAGTGTATTTCAGAGCGACCCAACGGGGAGTTGTTTGGACATGCATATATTTTCACCAGTGATGAAAGTGATACAATCTTCGAGGACTTTTCGATTATCTTCGGAAATCAGGTATTTGCTGTCCAACTGACGTATCCTGAAGCCTATCTTAGAATCGGAGAAAACCTATTGCGAAACCAATATGCAGATAAACCCAGGAAATGGGATTTGGAGAGAAGAATGTTCATTGATGATTGTATAAGAAGTCGGCTCGTGCCATGCCTGTTTGAGTATGATCCATGTACATACCAGCCAATAGATGTTATAGGGTGGAACTTACGTCATGCCGTAACTGAAGAAAATATGGTTCCTGCCCGATACATTCAGCCAAGCCTTATAGAAATGTCTCCATGGGAGGTTGAGACTCAGATGCTCCAGTTCGTAAGGGAATATATTGCGTTTGAGGAAGAAGGTTTGAAGTTTGAACGCGGCACTCTTACAAACCGTACGGATATTCTCTGGAAGATTGATTCTCAAGGGAATCGCTCATGGATACAAGTTCGTAAAGTCCAGAAATTCAGTCCCATCACCCCAGCACAATTTGAATGGTTCCTGCGAAGTGAATATCTGCTTAGTAAATATCCTGGTTATATAGCACAAATCATTTATGCACGTAAAGGGGTAGAGAAATTGCATCCAGTAAAAAGCCCTTTACGTAATATCGCCTACGAAATATTATTTGAACAGTTACAAAAAGCCATTACGAAATCAGACCATCAAGATATCTGATGTTGCAGAAAATTTGTTGCAAATAGCGGATTGCGCCAACCTTTAACCTTCTGATAATCAGCAATAATATGCCAGAATCGTGCAACAACACGACTCAGAAGATTTGCTTTATTAATATATTCCTTATAACTTTGCAGAAAAGTTTTATTTGGACATTAGTGGCCCCTCTATCAGAAAACGGCAACTTCTCTTGTAAAACTGTAACTGAGGAATTGCGAAGAAATCAAAGTGCACAATGATACAGAGTGTAGTACAACTCGAATGTGAAGGACGTGTCCTTCTTTTATGCAAAGATCAAATATTGCTGATCACAAGATTCTGATTATCGCAACATAGTTGACAACTATAGTACACAACAGTCCAGACCTTAACTGTAAAGGCACAAATAATCCCTGAGTGAGAATGGGATGTAAATAAAACAGTATAGAAATGAAAACTCTTAAAAATTTCATTGACAATCAAGCAGAGGAATTGCTTCATGAGTCTGATCTCGCAGATATTACTGGTGGTGCAAGTGCTGACGAAGTCGAAAAGATAAACGCCTTAGCAGATTGTAGTACTACCAATAATTGCGCTAGTGGAAACTGCGTTGCAGGCTGCGGCGGTTAACAAGTTCTTCAAAATTGATGTTAAGTAGGGCACCTTAGGAGCAAAATGCCTAAGGTGTCCTCTAAAAATTATACAAATGAAAATTAGTAAATACAATTCAGTTATTGAGATTTCGGACAAGTATAATTTGTTCTACAATTCCTTAAATGACAGCTTTATGCTTTCAAGGAAGAACTTTAACATATCATTAGAAGCTAATGAGAAAGAGTTAAAGATGTTAGTGGATAAAGGTTTCATTATTGACGATTTAATAAATGAAGATGATATATTACGCAATCGAGCAAACTCTATTTTTCTTCAAGATTCCTCTTTCCATCTAACAATTAATCCAACACTAGATTGTAACTTTAATTGTTGGTATTGCTACGAACAAAAGGCTAAGGGGGCAGTGATGGAAGAAAATGTTCTTTCATCCGTTATAAAACTGCTTACAAAATTGGGAAAGGAATATAAACATATTCATATTTCATTTTTTGGGGGAGAGCCATTGCTGGGTTTCCAAAATGTAGTTATCCCCATCTTTAAAAGCTTAAAAGTAATATGTAAAGAGTATAATTGTGATTATAGCACCTCTTTCACTACAAATGGTGGACTCATCTCAAACAGGATTTTGTCATATTTAGAGACTGTTAGGGTAAAAAACATGCAAATCACTATCGATGGTCATAGACACTTTCATGATAAGACGAGATATTTCACCAATCAGAAAGGATCCTATGATATCATTTTCAATAACATTGTTAAACTTTTAAAAAGGAAAATATCGGTAACTATAAGAGTGAATTATACTCCAGAGAACATTCACTCTATTCACAACGTATCAGATGATATAATTAAAATAATTCCTAAAGAATTAAGATACCTATTGATAGTAAGATTTCATCAGGTATGGCAAACAACAAATGTGGATTTAACTTCTGAAGTTGATGAACAAATAGAATATCTTACTGAAAAAGGTATTAGAGCACTAAGACCTATATTCAACAACGTTTACAACCCTTGTTATGCTGATTACAAGAATAGTGCATTGATTAATTATAATGGGGATGTATTCAAATGTACTGCCGTGGACTTCTTGAACACTAAAAGAGATGGATATTTGTCGAAAAACGGAGAAATAGTTTGGGAAAATAATAGTGCAGAAAAGAGAATAAATTCAAGATTTAAGAATGAATCTTGTAATAACTGTAGAATACAGCCGATTTGTAATGGAGGATGTTCTCAAAAAGCCCTTCAATGGGGAGGTAAAAACTACTGCATTCTAGGATTTGATGAGGCAAAAAAGGACAAAATAATCAAAGACCGTTTTGTCGCATTATTACATTCGAAAAGGATTAATGAGATACAAAACAAATAAAATCGCTATGACTCACAAATTTTTCACCTTGGCTCTCTTGATGATTATAAAAGCCTCAGCATCTGCAGATAATATAAAGATAATAGGCCAGGTCCTTTATGCTACCGATTCCACAGCTGTTGAAGGTTCTACAGTGCGCCTGTTGAACAATGACAAGGTGGTTATATTAGGAACAACTAATGCAGAGGGAATGTTTGAACTTAATGATGATACGAAAGATGTCGAAAAATGGATAGAAGTGTCATTTATGGGGTTTGTTCCAGTTTCTATTCAAATAGACAGTGAGAACGAGGTTATTAATATAGGCAAAATCTACTTAGAGGAAGATAGTAAGGCTCTTAACGAAGTGATTGTTGCAGGCTCACTACGACGAATAGACCATCAATTGATTTTTCCAGACAAGTTACAACTAAAGGGAAGTCAAGACGTTATGACTTTGCTACAGAATCTTTCACTTAGTGGATTGTCTGTTGATCAAATCAATAAGAATGCCTTGATACATGGTAATCCTGTTCTTTGGAAAATAAATGGGGTTCCCCGCTCTTTGGCGGAAGTGAGAAACCTTAAGCCAAATTCTATTCTACGCATTGATTATTCAGAAATGCCCTCAATGCGTGAGTTAGACAAAGGCAGTGGTGGCGTTATAGACATTATTCTTAAGGAAAGAACCGATGGAGGTTCTGTGAGAACACATTTGCAAAGCGCGCTTTGGGTTGGCTTTGTCAATGCAAGTGTCAGCGGAAATTATCATAAAGAAAAGGCCGACTTCTCTATTGATTACAATTCAAGCTATCGCAACTACCCTCAGTGGAAGAAATCCGTGGAGCAAAGATTTATTGGTGACAATTTAAATATAAGCCATTCAGAAATACCAGAGAACAGTCCTTTTAAGATTATAGACCGAAATATAAATTTTACTTATGTTTATAAACCAAACGACAAAAAGCTATTTAGCGTAACATGGAGAAATTCTGTTGGCTCACAGAGTAATACAATAAATAACAATATTATTCAGACAGGCAAGGAGGAATTCCATAGGACTTCCAAAAGCAAATATAAAGGATACATTCCTGCTCTCGACCTTTTCTTACAAAACACGTTCCAAAATGGAGGTAAAATGGAGGTAAACTTAGTAGGTACATTGTCAATGGGCAGAAACCAAAGAGATTTGGTTGACAGAGTTGGCGATACTGTGGTTTCAACTTACTCTAACCCGGTAAGAACTCAATACTACTCAATTATCAGCGAGATTACATATGAAAAGTCTATATATCCCAAAATTTATATGAGTACTGGTATTCAGGGTAAATATGCACATACTTACAACGAATACCTTTCTCCAGACCGTTACTTAGACAAAATGCGTCAAGACAACACGTATTTATATATTCAGTTTTCTGGTCGGCTTAACTCCAAAATTCAATATCAAGTGGGTACTGGAATCAAACTATTTCATGTAAAGAAAGAACTATACGGAAAGACTTATTTGAAGAATCAAAGTAGCATGGCTCTCTATTATTCGCCATCCAATAGCCTGTCTCTGTCATTGAATAGTAATTTCTCCCCATACCTACCTACTCTTGCTCAACTTTCGAGTGTGTTGCAAAGATTTGATGATTTGAGTATGTTCACAGGAAATCAAGAACTAAAGCCTAGTTATGGATTCACTAATCGTTTCAATATGAACTATTATAAGGGAAATTTTAATGCAAATTTTACACTAAACTGCATCTATATAAATAAGCCTATTTTTACTCGTGTTACATACCAACCAAATAAATATTTTCTCTTCAAGCCCGACAATGGGGTCTATAATCTACAATATGGAAGTGAGTTGAAGGTAAACTATAAGAATATCTGTGACATTCTTTCTATTTTTGCGACAGTAGGATGGAAAAGATACGAGAGCAATGTAGGTGATAATTTCCTTCACCTTAACAGTTTTTATTGGGATGCATCATCACAAATGTCGTACAAAGAATTTGTGGTGGCTCTGTTTTATAAAAAGCAAGGAAAATCTCTTCAAAATGAAACAATCATTGAATATGGGAACAATGCTGGTATTACCCTGCTGTGGAATAAACCCAATTGGACATTATACGCTCAAATGATGTATGTTGGGCTTAGGGCCGGGGATACTTACTATACCACGAACTACTCCAAGGTAAATCCTAATAAAACTGTAGTCAAAATTCCCGAAAACGGTAATATGTTAACCCTTGGATTTACATGGAACATAAACTTTGGTAAGCGAATTGACAAAATAAATAGAAAACTCAATAACTATGATAATAATGAGAGTGTAGTTAAAGTGCAAGAATAAAACCAAGTGTGTACCAAAGTCAACTAATTAGAATTAAAATGAAGTGTTATCATCAAAAAGATGCAATGGACTGTGGTCCGTCTTGTTTGGCAATGATTGTCGAACACTATGGGTTACAACCTGATATTGAAGAAATACGAAAGATTTGTGCATTAGGTAAACATGGTGTTTCATTGTTAGGCATTAGTAAGGCAGCCGAAAGTCTTGGGTTCAAGACTGTGGGCGGACGCTTATCATTTGAGACTTTAGTAAGAGATGCTGTACTCCCCTGTATTGTCCATTGGAATCAAAATCATTTTGTTGTTGTACATAAGATTAAGAAACATTCTAAAGGACGCTACACGATTTATGTCGTAGATCCAGCAAAAGGCTTAGTTACATACAAGAAAGAAGATTTTTTTGAAAATTGGGTAAGTACCAAGGTCAATGGGGAGGAGAAAGGGATTGCCCTTCTTCTTGAGACAACAGAGCGATTCAATGCTCTGACAGATACAAAAAAAGTTCCGAAAAAGAATCGGGCAAAGTTCCTGTGGAGTTATCTCAAAAAGTACAAACGCTTCTTTCTTCAACTGATATTGGGTCTGTTGCTTGGTTCACTTCTGCAGCTTGTATTTCCCTTTCTTACACAAGCCATTGTGGATACGGGTATCGGCGGAAAGGATATTGGTTTCGTATGGCTGGTTTTGTCAGCTCAAATGATGCTCCTTTTCAGCCGCACTGCCATCGACTTCATCCGTTCTAAGATTCTCCTGCACATTTCCACTCGTATCAACATCTCGCTCATCTCGGACTTTTTTATCAAACTGATGAAGCTGCCAATGAACTTCTTCGACACCAAATTAATGGGCGACCTGCTGCAACGTATTGAAGACCACCGACGTGTGGAGAGGTTCCTCACGTCGAGCAGCTTGAGCCTACTGTTCTCATTCTTCACGTTCTTAGTGTTTGGTGTTGTCTTGGCTGTCTATAACATAGGCATTTTCTTTGTATTCCTGTTGGGGATATCGCTTTACACAGGATGGATTATCCTCTTTCTAAAAAAGCGCAGACAGTTGGATTATAAATACTTTGAACAGGCAGGGCGCAACCGCAACGTCACCTACCAACTCATTGGCGGCATGCAGGAAATCAAGTTGCAGGGATGTGAGCAGCGCAAACGCTGGGAATGGGAGGACGTACAAGCCGACTTGTTCAAAGTTAATCTACAATCACTCAATCTCCAGCAGATACAGCAGGCGGGAAGTATCATCATCAACGAAGTGAAGAACATCTTAATAACCGTTTTTGCAGCCACGGCCGTGATACATGGAAACATGACTCTTGGCATGATGCTGGCCGTGCAATATATCATTGGACAACTCAACAGCCCCGTGGAGCAACTCATACAATTTGTATACTCATGGCAGGATGTGAGTATTAGCCTTGACCGCATGAACGAAATCCATAGCGAATCTAACGAGGAAAATGCAGAACGAATACGGAAAACCTACACAGACGAGACCGCAGACGGACACTCCATCTACATCAACAATCTTTCCTTCAAATATGACATCTACAGTTCTCGAGACATCCTCTCGGATGTCACCCTTTTCATACCCAACGGCAAAGTTACCGCAATTGTAGGAACGAGTGGAAGCGGGAAAACAACGCTTATCAAACTCCTGTTAGGGTTTTATGATCCTTTGAATGGTAAAATTCAAATAGGCAGTGCCGACCTGAATGAATATAATCTTGGCTGGTGGCGAAATCAATGTGGTGCAGTGATGCAGGAAGGCTATCTTTTCTCGGACACAATTGCGAGAAACATCGCCATTTCGGATGATGAGCCAGACATAGAGCGTATCCGCCATGCTGCCCGTGTGGCAAACATCGCCGACTACATCGAAGCTCTGCCTTTGGCTTACAATACAATGATTGGGCAGGACGGACAGGGCATCAGCCAGGGACAGCGGCAACGCATTTTGATTGCAAGGGTCGTTTATAAGAATCCGATGTTCGTATTTCTGGATGAAGCCACTAATGCCCTAGATACCAATAACGAGCGAATCATCACTGAAAACCTCTTGAATTTCTATAAGGAGAAAACGGTTGTCGTTGTAGCGCATCGCCTTTCCACCGTACGCAATGCTGATCAGATTGTGGTTCTGGACGAAGGGAAAATCGTAGAGTTGGGGACACATGAGGAACTAACGGCCAAACGCGGAAAATACTTTGCATTAGTTAAAAATCAATTGGAATTGGGCAACTAATATGGAAGAACAAGAAAAGAAACAAGAACGCAGTTTTGAAGTTCGCAGCGAGAAGGTACGCAGTATCGTGGGACAGATACCCTCATCACTATTCCGCTATGGAATTAGCATTATTGGATTAGTGCTTTGTATTCTCGCGGGAATTGCCAAATTCTTACCTTATAAGCAAGTTTATTCGGGAAATGCGACAGTGTATGTTATACCTTCTGTGCCAGTAGATAGTATAGAAACAACGATATTCTTAAGGTTCACTGATAGGCATCCTTCTTCACAACGTATGGGCAAGTCTTTCCTAATTTTACAATCCTCAAAAGAATCCCTGGATGGGGTCCTTCTTAGTCTTTCTCAGAAACGAGACACACTCGGAAGACAAGAGGCACTCTGTAGGACAGAATGGAAGGCATTAAAGAAAATGGAGAACAGTGAAGTGGACTTTATTTTAACGACACAATCAGAGACATTGTTGAGTCTATTTTTATCTGGACTATTTGGGCAATAAACACCCGACAAGAATTGACTAAGAGTTCCCTCTAATCCAACAGACAGCCAGAAAAGAATTATCCAAATTCTTTCGCATGGGATTCTATCTTTGAAAGATTTTACAGAAACTGAGATATGGAAAACCACAAAACATTAATAGGGCGAATTTCAAACTCTTGTTTGTAACTAAGTAACCTCTCCATAATATTGACCAGAATCGTTACTGAAAGTCAATACGTTATCAAAATCGGCGGTTTTATTGCGTTTGAGGAAGATTGTTTGAAGTTTGAACGCGGCACCCTTACCAACCTACAGATATTCTTTGGAAGATTGATTCTCAAGGGAATCGCTATTGGATACAAGTTCGTAAGGTCCAAAAATTCAGTCCCATCACCCCAATACAATTTGAATGGTTCCTCGGAAGTGAATATCTGCTTAGCAAATATCCTGGTTATATAGCACAAATCATTTATGCACGTAAAGGGGTAGAGAAACTACATCCTGTAAAAAGCCCTTTACGTAACATCGCCTACGAGATGTTATTTGAACAGTTATAAAAAGCCATCACGAAATCAGACCATCAAGACATCTGATTTTGCAGGAAATTTGTTGCAAATGCGACCAACAAAAACAAGTTATTTACCTGATTATAAGGCATTTTTAATGCTTATGGTGCAACATCCTATTTGGTATTTTATTTATATATTCGTACTTTTGTGCCAAAATTCGTAATATGAGAATTGTCCAGAGCTATTGGAGCAAACCAGGAATAGAAAGAAATGGATGGAGACTTCCTGACCTCTATTTCATTTCTTGGATGTATAGTTGCTTGAAACTTAGACAGTTTTATTCTGATGTCCATTTAGTAACCGATAGCAGAGGTAAAACGATATTTGGTGAGATTCTCAATCTTCCATATAGTTCTATAAAAACAAATTTAGATATTCTACAAGACTATACCCCCAAATTGTGGACTGTAGGTAAATTGTATACATATTCTTTGCAAGAAGCTCCGTTTATACATGTAGATGGAGATGTATTTATATGGGATAGAATACCACTGGAAGAAGAACAACTAATAGCACAACACAAAGAATACAATTTCGTACATAATAAAAAATTCTTGCAGGATCTAAAAGTCAAAGGGTATAAAATTCCCTATACTATAAACTGGAATTTAAATGATGTCTGCGAGATAAATGCTGGAATCATAGGAGGATGCAATCTGAAGTTCTTTCAAGCATACTATCATGCTGCTATTGACTTTATTAAATCAAATGAAGAACTAATAAACAATATCAAATCCAAAAAAGAAGAAACCGCAGTTAACACCATAATGGAGCAGTTCTTTTTTTATCAATTGGCAGAAAAACAAAAATGCAAAATAAGATTTCTCTTTGATGAAAATGTTACAGATGACTATATACAATTTGTCCAATTCTTAAGTATTCCATTTGAAACAAAATACATCCATCCAATAGGATATCATAAACAGAATTATGCATATTGCGAATATGTGGCTCGTTTACTATTTTGCGAATATCCAGGTTATTTCCATAAATATCAATATAACAAGGAAAGTCTATATGAGCTATTTCATGTAAAAAGCATCTCAAATTCAGATGACCATGAATTTAAACTTTTCAAAAAAGAACTTTTAGAGAAATATGCGTTGCAAGAAATCACACAAAATATTCGCAATTTTGTGTCTTATAATTTGTATTGTTCACAAAATTGGGAATTTATAAAATCTAAATTGGTATTTGTAATAAACCCATATGTAAAAAGCATTAAACACTATAATTATAGTGGGAAAAAAGAGTGTGTGTTAATAATGCCTAGTATCCTATCTGAGAAGGAATTAATAATGATACAGTTTCAACTTGGTGTTATAAGCGATTTTTATGTTAGTTTGTGTGAAAAATATGGAAAAAGTGAGTCCTTCACACTTTTAGATATCGTAAATTGCCTGAGGATAAAAGATAAAAAAAGTCTTGCTAAAATATCAATGGCACTCAAAAGACTGTTATATATGAATGCAATCATAATATATAAAGGCGGAAACCGAAAAGCCAGAAAAGAGTAGGTCTATTATTTAAATTATTCAAGATGAAAAAAGATTTGAATAAACCTGTATTGAACGCAGATGAACTCCTTTCTGCGGAAATGAACGAGATTGAAGGTGGTGCGGAATCAAGTTGCACTACATGTGCTTATCTCTGCTATAGTTCCATGTTCTAAAGGAGATGGGGCTGGCTTTAAAAAGTGCCAGCCCTTTTGTATTTTTCATTGATTAATTTGATAGTTATGGATGCAATAATCTTTAACCCTCAGTATGTATTAAAGCCGGATAGTGGTCGGACGCTTATACTAGCGGCTGAAGTTGGGAGAGATTCTCTAAAGAACATAAATGAGAATTTTGAGACTTTCATACATCCGGTATATGCCATGATCCTTAGTTTTATTGACGGCAGAAGTTCACAAGCATGCATTAATACAGCATCACAATATTTACATGTTTCTCCTTCAAAAATAGAAAAGTTTGTTAACAAACTATTGGACAATCCTAAATATGTGAAAATAGAGACGACAACTGGTGCATCTTTTTTCCCACCATATACAATTATAAAATCAAGCGGTGTCATCAGGAACAGACGCTTTAAACCAGAGATGTTTTTCTATGATTACATAGATTTGCGTTATAAAAGACATTTAACTCCAACTTCTGTTACATTAATGGTTAATAACATCTGCGAAACAAAATGTTATTATTGTTACGCAGATAAATCAAAGCCTATTCAATGCAAAATACCTTTGAAACGTATTTTTGAGATTATAAGTGAGGCGAGATTATTAAATGTCAGAAGTTTTGATGTGATAGGCGGAGAATTCTTTCTATATAAGGACTGGAAGAAATTACTTGAGAAACTACTTGATATGGGTTATAACCCATATTTGTCAACAAAGATTCCTTTAGATGAGAATATTATATGCACCTTGCAAGATTTGAACATAAGAGATATTCAAATATCACTAGATTCACTGATTGAAGAACATCTGGTTAGTTCTTTGAAAGTTCAACAAGGATATGTGAACAAAATAAAAGAAACAATTAATCTATTGGGAAAACATGGCATTGAAGTCATGATTCATACCGTATTATCACAGAAAAACTCCACAATAGAGGATATGGAATCTATATATTCATTCATAAGATCCATTAATAAAATTAGAGAATGGAAAATTGACAAAGCAGGACAATCCATGTATGCGGAAACTGATTATGCAGACATTGAGATAGGCAATGACACATTAAACACATTATGTAACTATCTTATGGAGTTGGAAAAGCAAAGTTGCTTTGACATACGATTCCCACGTCCTCAAATACCCAACCAGATTCCAGCCAAGAATACTGCATCTGACTTTTTCAATAGGGGCTTCTGTAGTGGCAATTTCTCTTCTATGTTTATTCTGCCCGATGGAAATGTAACTATTTGTGAAGAATTATATTGGAATCCTCACTTTATTATGGGAAATGTCTTGCGTCAAAGCCTAAACGACATATGGAACTCGGCCAAGGCTAATAGCCTTTTTCACTTAAGGCAAGAAGATATACCACAAGACTCATTATGTCATAGTTGTAATAAGTATGTAGAATGCAGATCAGTAAAACAGGTTTGTTATCGGGAAATCATAAAGAAATACGGAAAAGATAAATGGTATTATCCAGATGTCAATTGCCCCTATATATTAAAGGACAGATAAATAAAAATACACAATGAAAATAATACAAAGCTACTGGTCGAAACCATTTGAACTAAGGAGTAAAGAGGGAGGATTATTAAACTCTGGAGGGTGGTGTGCCCCCGTCTTTTATTATATGAGCCACGCTCTAAGTTGCCTTTCTTTGAGCAAGTTTTACAAAAATGTGGAACTTTATACAGATGCAGAAGGTTACGACTTGCTTATAAAAAAGCTCCATCTTCCTTATTCGAATGTTCATATAGTGCTAGATAATCTCAGAGACTACCCCACTAGCGCATGGGCTGTAGGGAAAATATATACATATAGTTTGCAGACATCTCCATTTATCCATGTTGACAATGATGTATATATATGGAAACGTTTTCCTGACTATATTGAAGAAGCACAACTTTTAGCGCAACACAATGAGCATAATTATACTTTTAATAAAGCAATTATCTTGGATGTTATATCAAAAGTAAGTTATTTGCCAGATGCAATAAAAAAAAGCAAAGGCTTTTACGATGAAGCTAATGCTGGCATAATCGGAGGTAAAGACATTGATTTCTTACTCAGGTACTCAAATGAAGCTTTAAAATTTCTAGATAGAAATATTAAATGCTTATGCCAGTTCAAATATCCCAATTTCTTCAACACAATCTTTGAGCAGTACCTTTTTTCGTGTCTTGCAAGATGTGAACAAAAAGATGTGATGTTTGCTTTTCAAAATGTAGATAATAGATTTAATGAAGTATGCAGATTTGATATGGTACCAAATAAGCAATACTATATACACGCATTAGCTTTTTATAAGAAAATGTTTAAAGTTGGAGAGTGCATCGCTTATCATTTATGGTATCATTTCCCCAAATATTACACTTTAATTATTAGTTTACATAACAAGAAACAACTATGATAGATGTAACAATACCATTTTTTAAGACCAAATATTTTTTGTGCGAAGAAAAAATAAATTATGATGATATCGATGATATTTTAACAATGTTAGATGAGTATCGTCATGCTCATATCATATCTGCGTACAAATTGGAAAATGAAGAATATTTGTATATGAAATTCATAAACTCAACTCTCAATGATTTTACAGAAAAAGAACAGGTATTTATTAGGAATATGTTAGATGTATTTTACCTACCAGAAACGAAGTTTAGCAAAGTTCCATTAGAACTTAATACTTTCTGTAAATTTATAAAAACGAACTATATGTTTGCAATTGAAAATGATGATAAAATTGCATACAGGAAACAAAATGTCGAATATTTCATAATCCCCAAGCTTTTATCCACAGGCCATTTAAGAATTGATGAGCAGGCAATCCTGGGACCGATACGTTTTTTAAAAACACTCAAACAATGTAATTCGTATTTCACTATAGAGGACTTGTCATTTTCAATTCAAATAGAAGTAAGTCGTACTAATATTATAAGTATAATAAAAAAATTGCTTTTGAGTCAATATCTTGTTATAAGCGATGTTTATAAAAACAAATTCTGTTAAACGGTTAGCTTTTTGCACCCCCTTTCCTGTCTATTATAGTAGATGAAGACAAACGAGATAGAATGGCTGTTCCGTCAGCACTACGACCGGATGATACGGTTGGCGAGGACGATGCTCTACGACGACGAGGAATCGCGTGACGTGGTGAGCGAGGTGTTTGCCATGCTGGTTAAGACAGACATCATGCCCAGGAACATCGAGAACTATCTGACAACGAGCGTGAGGAACCGGTGCTTGAACCTGCTGGAGCACAAGGAGGTGAGGGCGAGGTTTGAACAGGCTTACACGGCAGAGAAGGCTTCGGAATCGGTCAGCCAACCGCCATTGACAGGCGAAACAGAACCAGCCTACGCCGAGCGGTGGGAGCGGCTGATGGTGTATGCCAGACGGAACATGACGGGCCAGACGCTGATGGTCTTCCAGATGCGTCACCTGCAAGGCATGAAGTATCAGGAGATAGCCGACCAACTGGGTATCAGCAGGGTGATGGTCTATAAGCATCTGACGAAAGCAATGACAACCATCAAGGAATATAAACAGAAAAACAGATAAGGACTATGGCACAGAACGAAAAGATCCAGATGCTGCTCGACATGCAGGAGCATCCCGAAAACTACTCGGAACAGGCATTGGAGACGATGCTGGAAGACCCCGATGTGCGCGAACTCATGGAGGCCACGGCACAGTTGAAGCAGGCCATGACCTGGGAGAAAACGGGCAAGGAACCTGTAAACACGGGTGCCGAGTGGCAGCGCTTTGCAAAGACGCATCTCGCCGACAGCGCCCCCCGTCGCGGATGGCTGAAGGTGGCCGCGACATTCATCGGCGTGCTCTTTGTTACAGGCATGACCTTTGCGGCTATCCACATCGTGCGGATGGTCAATAGCCAAAAGGCCGAAACTGTTCAGGTCGAACAGCCCGCGCCAGTCAAACCATCCACAACTACGCCTGCTGACACCGTCAAAACCGACACCATCGCCCCAAAGGTCATCCGCTACGACGAAGCCACACTCTACAAGATTCTCACCGACATGGGCGAATACTACCGCTTGCGCGTGGAGTTGAGGAATGAGGATGCCAAGACGTTACGCCTGTTTTTCCAGTGGAATCAGCGACAGGAAGCGTCTAAGGTGTTGGAACAGCTGAATATGTTTGAGCGCATTCACTTGGTGTTGAACGACAGTACGATTATTGCAGAATGACCATGAAAAGACTGATTATACTTTTCGTCTTCTGCGTCATTACCATGCTTGGTAGCGCACAGGACATCACCCGACAATATGATAATGTGTCGCTGTCGAAGGCTTTAATGGAACTCAACGACCTGCAACAGACGTACGCCATAAACTTCATTTACGACGAACTGGAGGACTTCCGCGTGACCACCAGCATCAAGCACAAGTCTGTCACGGAGGCCATCATGCAGATCATTGGTTTCTATCCCGTCCGCGTCGTGAAACGTGGCGAGAGCGAAATCTACGTCGAGTGTACCCACAAGACCGAGCGCCATCTGACGGGCACTATCATTGACGAGAACCGCCAGCCCGTGCCCTACGCCAATGTTTACCTGCTTCATCCATCAGACTCGACAGTAATCGGTGGAGGCGTAAGCAATGAGGCTGGCGTCTTCGTCATCCCCTACGAGCAACCTACCGTCCTTGCCCGTATCTCATACGTGGGCTACAAGACTATATACAAACTATGTAGTAACACAGACCTCGGAACAATACGGATGCAGCCTGATAGTTACAAGTTGAACGGCGTGGAAGTAAAAGGTTCCCGTCCGTTGGTTAGAATCAAGGACGATGCCTTGCTGACAACTATAGAGGGCACCTACCTCTCGAAGTTGGGTACAGGTAATGACATTCTCGCCCATATCCCTGGTGTAATTCGCAATGGCAACAGCATTGAGGTCATAGGCCGTGGCACCCCGCTCATCTACATCAACGGCAGGCAGATGCACAACCAGAGCGAACTTGACCAATTGAGCAGCGATCAAATCAAGGACGTGGAGGTAGTGATGACTCCAGGAGCCAAATACGA
>ODAI010558048.1_pt1 | contig 16133 bp, 33 predicted proteins | sample 1539321 | NCBI WGS metagenome assembly ODAI01 (sample SAMN02144231, study PRJEB22623) | gut metagenome | biome: sheep rumen | host: Ovis aries | place: New Zealand
CCAAGCCCGCAAACCGAGCCGCCTTTCAAAGTTCCCGAAACACTGCACATTCTTGTTATACTGCCGCTTGCGTAAAAATATAAACCGCAGCAAGCCAAATCATTATTCGTGCTTAAATTTTCCAAATATCCAGAAACGTGCACATTTTCAAGTGTGCCGTAAAGATTTATTACACAGCCTGCAACAATCCTCGTGCTTGTCACAAACATATTCGGTAAATATAAATTTTTGACCGAGCCGTATACCGTTCCGAAAAATCCCCAATCTGCCGTTCCCGAATAGTAAATATTATCGACCTTATGTCCCTGCCCGTCAAAATTTATGTACCATGTCCCCGTACAGCCCGCCCAGTTGTATGCGGCATCATATTGTTTAAGGTCATTAAAATCCAAGTCAGCTGTCAGCACAACACTTATCGGCGAGCCGCTTGCACCACGTCCATAGTCGCCGTTACTAAACGCAACTAACTCTTGTATCGTGCTTATCGTTACATCTGCCATTAACTACCACCTGCCACAATCAAAGCAAACACGCCGTCGGGTAAACTGCTGTCGGCTTGCGCATTCGCCAAAGTCGGATATTCCTTTGCATTAAATGTATTAAAGTTCACATTTTTGTAAATGTTGTAAGCGTTGTTGTCATCCATTGCAAAGCCGAATTTCGCGCCGTTCAGTGTTCTTGACTTATAAAAAAACTCGAACAGGTCTCCGACTTTTGAAAACGTTGCAACTCCGTTTCCGCTTCCGTCTCCCGCACCAAACAACAGACTGACAGTATAACTTTGGAGCGTGCTGTCATACTCCCATTGGTATTGACTTTTGACATAGGTCGCTGTCGGTGTTGGGTATCTAACTTTATAATCGTCAACATTTACCGTTGCGCCGTTTAATACCGTCGGGCTTGTAAATGTCAAATTTTTATATGCGCTTGAACCCTCTATCGAAGTATAGTATACCTGTTGACCGCCAAGTGTGAAAAGCGTTGTATTTGCTTCGGAAAAGCTGCTTCCGGTCGGCAAGTGAAATTCGATAAAGCGGATATAATTCTGTTTAATCTCGATATAGTTTCTTATACCGTTTGACGGCGGTGTATTGACATAAACATACGCATCGTTTACCTTTTTCAAAATTATCGGTTTTATATTGGTGATAATACTTTCAAAAACACCGTCGAGGTTAAAGCTGTTTACATTGTTGGCAACATTCGCCGTTGACGCTTCTGTCTGTATTGTTGTCGGCAGATTTTGAATGGTCGTTTGCGCTTCTTGTATAACTTGGTTTGCCTCTGCGTCTGTCATAATGTTTTGATACACACACACAAACGAAGCTTCACCGACTATTTTGGAAATCGACATCTGACCGCCCATGTCTTCGTGAAAAGTAAAAGCAATCAATTCTGATCTTTGCGTATCATCAACAACTCTGATGTATAAATTATTGTCAAGCGTTTCGGAGTATTCCGGATAATACTGCGCGGGTATCTCACAAAAAACAACAGCATTCAAATCAAATCCTGTTATAGTCGCGGTCGTTGACCTATTTTCGATATCAACTCTTGGATTAGTTCCGCCGCCTGTATGTATCAATAAATTTATTGTATTTCTGTTTTCCGCAAAGCTGTCCCACGCCGTCACAGTGCCGCCTTGCGTCATATCCACACAAACAGTATTTCGCATTTTTTCTCACCGCTTTAATTGCTTTTTATTTTTTAAAATTTTTTTGGTTTCCAAAATCAAAAATCTGATTTTTTCCTTTTCCGCGAAAGTTAAGACCCCTCAACAGTACCCCAAACCCCCAAAATTTCAACCGATAGGGGGGGGTCACAGGGCGGCACGCGCAAACCAATCGTCGATAAATTTCTTCCATTCGCTTCCGCGCTCCGTATCAAGCGCAAGTCTGTCATAGCAGGTTTGTTTGTCGCACTCGATATAGATTTCTCTCGCGCCCAACTCGTTCGCCAATCTTTGGCGCTCCGAAGATAAAGGATAACCGCCGATTACATAAGCATTACGCCACCGACCAACCCGATATTTAACACTATCGAGCAAAGTGTCGCGTAATTTAAAGACCACGGCGTTAAGCTTTGCAGGCTTTTTGTATCTTCCGCATCCACTCACGCACTCCCATATATTATCTATGTCAACTATCAAATCGCCCTCAAGCGCGTTGTCCTTAACAAACTTTGTTTTGCCCGAAAGCGGTGCACCATAAACGATGTACACTTGTCGGCAGCTATTGCCGAGCCTGTCATGTATGATGTTATGCGTTTTATGTGCAACGATCTGTATGTTGTCAGGGTTCAAACTGATAGTTACATCGTTGACATTTTCCTCGGTCAACTCCGTTTTATAGTGATGCAAAATAATGTCATACGCTTTGACTATCGGTTTCCCTGTTACTTCGTCAATCGTCAATCCGTCCGCGGTCAGACGCTCCGCAATCACCACATCGCGAAACGCGCGCCATTCGTCCGAATTATAAAAGTCTGTCAAACTGTTAAATCTGCGCATTGTTATCAATCTTTCAGTTTCAAGCTTATAACCTTAGTGTTTGGGTCATAATGTTCTATGCTCACGCCGAGAATGTCGCACATCTGCCGCAAGTTGACATAGTTACTGCCGTTTCTGTTAATGGTATCAACTTCAAACAATAGCCCGTAAAAATCAAATTTCGCCTTTGTTTCAACGACTTTGTTTTCGGCTGTACTATTTACCACCCTGTCATACTTCGGCACACCATAGCCGCGAATATAACGCCCATTGACTTTTATGGTGCGTTTCGCAACTACCTCGTTTTTGTTTCCCTCGATTACCGTTATAACGCCGTTACTTACATTTTCCACAATCCCGACATGATCGGAGCTGCAGACATTATCTCCCGCGCCGCTGTCCTGCCAGTCGTAGAAAATAATATCGCCTGCCCTCGGTGTGTATCCGTCATTTTCGACCCAACAGCCGATTTTTTTAAATGCTGCTATCATATAGTTACAACTACACTCTGTCGGAATTATCGCCGTTGCGTTTGCCTTTATTGCGCACGCCGAAACGAAAGTCGCGCACCATTCATCCGAATACTGCACTTTATATCCTCTCGCCCTCGGTGTATATGCGTTATATGTATCTATGATTTTTTTAAACTTGCCGTTTGCTTCGGAATAGCCGAGCCAGCTTTCCGCCACTTTTAAAACATCTGCCGCCGTTGCCATGTTTACAACACCTTACCAATCCGCGTTATCTATCTTCTTTTGTGTCAGTTCAATATCTTTTTCAAGCTGTTTCAATATCAGCTTTGTTTTCTTTTTATCCTCGGTGCTTTGGTCTTGACCTGTGATTTTTAAAATCAATCGCTGCGCCTCAAGGCATTTCTTGTCTTTTTTATCCAATGCGATTGATACCAATGTCAAAGCCATAGCAACCTCGCGCGTGTATTCGTTTCCGTCTTTGTCTTTTATTTTATCGTCAAGCAGCGTTTCAAGCAGCTTTTTCATATCGCGTTTTTTACGCCTTGCCACTACCGAAGCCTGACCGCCTTTTTTTGCAATTTCTCGCTGTTCACTCGCTGTTTTTTTGTCAAACTGATATGGTTTTAAATTATCGTCATTCACAAACACCACCTAATTTTTTAATTTATTTTAACTGCTTTCAAAGTCAAAAATTGCTTCGTTACACTCATACCGCTTTTTTCCTCTTTTTCCTCGCCGCTGCTCTCAAAATGCGTCTTGCTTTGTACAGCCGCGTCACACTCATTTTTGATATATGACACTCCGCAAGCGGTATCCGCATTTTACAGGCGAGCCATTTATATACTGCTTTCCGCTCTGTTTTGGTCTCCCACAAACTATCAAGAAATATGTGACACTCCTGCCGCATAATATCTTTTAGGTCAATTTTTGTCATGGTAATTTTGTTATTGCTGATTTTTCAAGGTCGTCAATTCTGTGGTTTGCAACTTTCATTTGCTCTTCCAGTATCGGCACTCTTTCAGCAAAATTGTTGTGCTTATCGACTTTTTTTTCGAGCTGCTCAATGCGGTATGATATAATTTTCATGCCGCTAAATGTCCCCGCAAACGTACCAAAAAGAGACCCCGCAAGCGATATAACCGCAACTATAACCGTGTCACTCATCTTTATGTCCTCCGTCCGCAAGCCCCTCGCCGATAGCATAACCGATAACAGTCGCGCCCGACATAATAATTGCCGCGATCTGGCTTGCGTCGCTCTCGCTCTTTCCGAAAGCAATTACCAAAAGCGAAACGAAACTTGCTACAGATAACCAAAACTTTCGGCTTGTCAATTTTCTTCTCCAGTCGATTTTCATAAAACAAAGCCCCTTTCGGTTTATTTTTTTCACACTGTTTTACTATTATTTTAATTATAATATATGTGTTATGATAATTTCAATAGTGCAAAATTGCGCAAAGGTAAAAAGGACTGCCGCCGCAGTCCCCTTTTATTAACTCATTTTGAAATTTGTCGATAGAACAGCGCACAAAGCCTTTTTTTATTCCTTGCGACCGTTGACGGCTCAACACCCAAAACATCAGCGATTTTACTTAATGACATATTTTTTTCAAAGTACATTGGAAGTATGTCAAAATATGGGTCTGTCTTTAAACGTTCGACCGCGTTTTTGACTTCCTCTGATATTTCGGTCTTTTTAAAAAAACCGATAAGCAGGTTTGCGGCTTCGATGTACTCAATTTCACTGCTATCGCGAAGCCAGCCCCAAGTCTTAACAGTTTTTAACGTTTCTTTGACTATTTTTTTTATTGTCTGTTCGTCCATGCCGCCGCCCCTTTTATGTAAAGTCCATAAAGCAGTTATAACCGTAACTACTCAAAAATCCTTGTTCCGTCCGCATCGTAAAAACATTTTCATACATTTCGACGACTGTTCCGCTTTCGCGGTATCGGATGTTTTTTACCTTGTTGCCGATTTTCAGGCTATCCCGAAACTTTTCGACTTTGTTCTGCATAGTTGGAGCATTTTCAATAGTGACTCTGTTTTTTCCCGCGCGTTCATCTCGGCAGTCGTTTTCACGCAAATATTTTTCGTAGGTCAGCTTGGTCTGCTTTTTTGCAAACCATGTGTTAAATGTACTGAACGCAACTCCGCAAGCCGCCGCGACATCTCTGTAATGTTCTCCCGCGGCAATCATACTAAAAGCCCTATCTTTGATGCTATCCCAGTCAATCATATTTCTTGACATTTTTCAAACCCCTTTCTGTTGTAATATTTCACCAACGCCACCCGCCTACACTTCTCACAATATTTATGCTCATCCTCGCCTTTCGGCTGACCGCAGCCTTTACACAAACCGATCGCCGCAAGGCTCTCCCGCTTTGCTTTGTTCAGTCGCCGGCAGTCGGCACAAACCATATACTTTCCGCCATTTGGCTTGTCATCCGCAGGCCTGCCGCATTGGCGGCATAGCCCCTCGGACTTACATTTAACGACCCACTTGTCCACGTTTACACCTCTTTAACGCTTAATTTTTTTCTGTCCTCCACCGCTTTTCTTAACTTTTCAAGGCAATCGTAACAAACATCACATTCTTGCCATTTACCGTTAAAAAAACTATCTGTTTTATAACGAAAACGCCTTCCCCCACGCCGATCAATTCTATTCAGGCATAAATCGCATAAATCAATTTGCATTTACTTCATCTCCCTTGCATATTCCTTTTTCGTCGTTCGGCTGCACTCCCCGCCGTATATAAAGCAGGCTTCTTTTGTGCATTCCGTGTTTTTATCAGGGTCGCACTCGTAAACCTTTATGTCATCGTTCATAAAATAAATTGCTTTTGCCATTTTTACACCTCCCGAATCGGCCTTTTATGCCAACGTCTTTTTGCTCTATTTTGTGATTGTTCCTTTGCAGTAGACCATTTGCAGTTTAAAGGCTCATAGTCTCCGTCATTATCAATGCGATCTATCGACAAATCATCAGCATATCCGTTTGACATAGCCCATTTATAAAAACTCATAAAATCATCTGCCCATTCTTTACAAATTTTTATTCCTCTGCCCATATAACGATCAAATTCTTTATAATTTGGATTTGTGCAACGGGTTTTCATATTCAGCCAAATTCTATATAATCTCGTATGCCTCATTCCGTGGATTTTATTTAGTGACCCTGTTTTTTCTCTTTTTATGCACCCACAACTTTGTATTTTCCCCGATATTAAATTCGATCTAACAACATTGGTATAATTCCCACACTCACATTTGCACAGCCATAATGATTTTCTGTATTTTTGTTTCCCTATATATTCAATGACAGTTAATCTTCCATATTTTTCTCCTGTCATATCTATAAATTTTGGCATCTTTAACCCTCCTCAACTCGTATTTTATGAATATATAACATCATCTTTCTTTTTATCTTAAAAAGGTTGTATGCTTCTCCGCCCTTATATCCTTTTACATCTTCAACGTGCAATTTATTGTTGCTATCATAATAGACATAATCAGCTATATAACTGCACTCTCTTTCAGCAAGCTTCATTTTCGGCTGTCCTTTTTTCTCGCCGCGCTTGTAAACCTCTCCCGTCGGAAGATACTGCGCGGGTATCAAAACAAACTTGACTTGCCTTTGCAGACGGCTGATTTTCCCCGCCGCCTGCATCAACATCAACTCTTTATATCTCCGCGCCTCGCGGCGGCTGTCAAAGACTATGCCGTCAACGACGCATTTGTTATTTTTGTACTTGTTATACATCGTTACTTCTCTTTCATCATTTTCAAAAGCTCCTCAATCTGCGGAAATGGACATTCAAAACAGCTAACAGGGTGCTTTTCAATTCCCTTTACAATAACACTCATTCCGCTTGCACCTCACTTTTTTCTTTTTTTTAAATATTCTTCACAGGTTTTGCGCAAATCGTCAATGCCAATATCGCTGTCGATGTACCATTCTGTATCGTGAAAAATTTCGCTGAGTTTTGCAAATCTGCTTTCAATTTTTGCCCCTGTTTCACAGATAAGCCACAAAAAATCATTTATATCCTTTTCAATATCAGGATAACCAAGATCACTAATTTCTCGCTTCACGCGGTAGATGTCATTATATGCGTCAAGTATTTGTGTTACCTCGTCTTTTGCGTATAAATAATTTAAACTGCCTCCGCTCATTCCGCCACTTCCTCTCTGATGATTTTCGCTATAGTATCACATTGCCCTTTTTCGATGATACGGGAGTAGGGAAGCACCATACCTCTACATATATCCACTCCCTCAAATTCCTGTCTCCAATAGCAATTTTTTATCGCCTTTTTTATTTTTTCTTCATACTCGCTCATTCCTCAACACCTATTATCAATTCAGGATTGTCAAACATATTGCCAATAATTTCAAGTTCCTCACCCAAATAACTATCAAAATCATCATATCTCCAATCCGCATCGATAATAAACATTGCCTTGTCATCACACCATTGGATAACGCCGTAGCCCTCATTGTCGGGGCAAAATTCCGCGCTTGTTACAATATCATCTTCAAAAATCTTTGTGCCGTTTCTATCCGTCAAACCTGTATATTGGCATACTGTATCGGGATCAACTTCATACACACCCGTATTCAATTCAATACACGTTTTTATAGCCTTGTATTTTGGGTCATCGTAAATAGTTATATATTCGCCGAATGCCCATTCGCCGTTATCTTTTCGCTTGCCTTTAAATAAAATCTCTCTCATACATTTTTAACCTCACTTTCTACCACCGCACCCCGCAGCTTTTCAAATTTCGTAACAATCAACGCGCCTGTGTAACTATCCTGTCGCACTTCCAACAATGCCAGCTTAACCAAGTGCTTATCACCGCACTTCCACGGAGTGGATGCGACCATTAAAACACCCGTTTTGGGATTTTTGCGCTCGTCCTTAAACCTTACAATATCGCCGATTTTATAGATTTCCATTGACTCTGCCCTCAATTTCTTCTTGTTCTTTTATCAAATCCAATCTCCCGATAAGTTTATAGTAACCTTTCATAAAATCAAAATATTCTTCATCTTTTCCGATTGCAAAAACATCACCGTTTTCATCCTTGACCAAACAAGCAATTGCGTCTTCGTCCTCAAACAAACCTGTTACATAAACAACCGTACCATGTCCATTTTCAAATTGAACTATTACTTTGTCATTTTCATCGTCGATTTCGCAATGTTTTAATCTGCGGAAGTCGACCCCTCTTTTGATTTTTATAACATTTACACCGTTTATTGTCATTTTTCTCACTCCTCACTTACAACAACACTCAACTTGCCTTTTGACACATCCGTCGATAATATCTGCCTTTGTGTCAGCCAAAAAGGCACTTCGCCCGCGAGGAAGTTCAGCTCCGTCCGGCCGCCCGCTAGGCGTATACTCAAAACGCAATCGTTATTTAAACACTTTAATAACCTTGATAACTTCATTCTTCTACCTCCATTTCGCTTTTGTACTCTTTCCACATTCTGAAAAATACATTATCGCAGCAGCCTATTTCTTTTGCTGCTTCTCTACAAATTATTTCGCCGTTCGCACAGCGTTCAAATACTTCGATATAATCTTCGTAATAAAAACGCTGCGGTCTGCCAAAATGTACACCTCTTGCAATCGCCGCTTCTATACCCTCGCGTTGCCGTTCTCTTATACGCTCCCTTTCAGTCTGTGCAACATAAGCAAGTAATTGTAACACAATATCAGATATAAGCGTGCCTATAAGGTCCTTGTGATTTGTTGTGTCCAAAAGCGGCATATCAAGGATTTTAATGTCAATGCCTTTGTCGGTCAGTTTACGCCATTGTTCCTGTACTTCCTTGTAATTTCTGCCGAAGCGGTCAAGGCTTTTAAATACAATAACATCGCCTTTTTTTGCCTTGCGGCACATTGATTTATATGCCTTGCGTTCAAAATTTTTGCCGCTTTCTTTGTCAATAAAAATCTCGGTTATCCCTGCCGATTTTAAAGCTATGATTTGCCGTTCTTCGTTTTGGTCTTTCGTGGACACTCTCGCATATCCATAAGTCAATGCTTTCCCCTCTTTCCGGCTGCAATCAACGCCATTACAACGAAACCCATGCACGCGCCGATTGACATCGCAATAAAATGAGTTAATATTAACATCCTTTCACCCTTTCTATTTTTCAAAATTTGCCCCTTTTTCGGGCTTTTCGTCTTTCTGGGTATGTTTGGTTAGCTTTCGGGCTATACACTCGACCACAGCTGCCTTTTTCTCCCCTTACATATCAAACAGATTTAATTGCTCCGGCTCTTTAAAATATTTGTTTTTTATATATTCTTCCGAGTATTCAAAACAACCTCTATAAGTTGTAAATGGACCGGCAATTATTTTTGAATGATAAATCACAACTAATCTTTCTTCTTTGCTGTTATATAGATATTCCTTTGTGCCACCGCTGTACACACTCGGAATACCGTTTTCAATTTTCCTTAATTTCAATTTTTTAATAAGTTTATCAAAACTTTTCCACTTGAAATTATTTTTTTCAATGCGCTGCAAAAATCTACTCATCAAATAATATTCATACTCTCCCCCGCCATTAAAATGCCTTATTCTTTTATCTTGTATCCAGTAAATGTATTGTGCTGTCATGTACGAAGGGCACAAACCCGTATCGTTTCGTTTAAAAAACATCTTTCCAAAGGAGCAAAGATATCTTTTCTGCGCGCAAATCTCCGTCACTCCTTTCTTTTAATCCAAGTCTGCATTAACAAACCCGTTCAATAATTCATCATCATACTGCCGCTGATCATAGTTACCTTTTGCAACTTGTTCATTTTTGGAACAGGTTTCGCTATATCCGTTCCGCTCCCAATTTCTGACTGCCGCCTTCCAGTCTTTCATCGGTTGCTTACCAACTGTCCAACCCTTGCTCTCATAATAGTCGTAGAAGTGTTCAGCATCAATGCCGTTCCCTCTTTCTTGACAGTACAAAGCTATCTCTTCAACTGTTGGTTTTACAAAGCGCGTGCGGGACGGCTTGTCCGTCCCTATACTATCTTTATCTTTATCTTTTATTTTATCTTTATCTTTTATTTTATCTTTATCTTTTATTTTATCTTTATGTGGGTTTTTACTGTATTTATCGGGGTTTTTACTGTATTTATCGGGGTTTTTACTGTATTTATCGGTAAAATAGGTAACTTTAATAAAACTCTCGGTCTCTTTTTCATTTAAAAGCCAAAAGCATCCGTCAACTTCGACCTCTCGCCGCTTGCTTTTTGCCGCAAGTTGGAAACGTCGCTGTATTCCGCGGGAAGATAAAACATTCACCGATGCAAAAAGTGTATCGTCAAATAGTGACCGTTTGCATAAGTTGTTTATAATCTGCCTTATTTCGTTGGTACCTATTTTTAAGTCATCCGCAATAACGTCTATGGTATCATCGTCAATCACCATATAATAACCGTTATCGTCCCATATCTGACATAATAAATAAATATATGTTATAACTCCGTCGTACCCATATTTGCCCCGCAAACCTTTGATTTTGCGGTCGTAAAAAAAAGCAACATCAAAAGGAAAATACTCAAACCCGTCTTTTGTGGGTCTTGCCATAATTCGCTCCTTTTGTGATTATCCCGCCGCCCTGGCCAATTTGTGACCGACATTGATGTCGGCGGCAGGATTTTAAATTTTAAATTTTAAATTTAGAAAGGTAAATCTTCGCCTACCTCGACATCCTCTGTTGTGTATGCCGCAGGCTCACTTTGCGGAGCACTCTCCGCGTTCTTGCTGTCGCAGAAGTCAAAACCCTCGACAGCAATTTCTGTAAAATACCGCTTTTCGTCATCCTTGACATAACTGCCCGACTGTATGCGGCCATAGACGGCGATTTTTCGGCCTTTGGTAAAATAATTGCCGATAGTTTCAGCCGTCTTGCCGAAAGCGACACAGTTCAAAAAATCAGCTTCGGGCTGTCCCTCTTTGCGGCTTACCCGCTTAATTGCCATGCTAAAGCGGCAGACCGCAATTTGTGTCGCTCCCGATGTGAAGCGGACTTCGGGGTCACGGGTCAAGTTTCCTATGATCTCAACTCTGTTCACTCTCGACCACCTCGCCGTTTTCGTTTACGTCAACAACATCCTCGGGAATAACATTTATATCCTTTGCGTCAAAGATCGCCGCTCTTTCGTCCGCTACGATGCCGCGGGCAAACTCGGTCTTTAACGGCGCATATTTTAACGCCTTTTTCAAGACGGTTTTCTTTGCCATTTCATCAAAATCCGTTTTCCATGGACCGTTGTCAAAGGCCTTTGAAAATCTGCGGGCGTGTGTGCTGACATCCTCTTTTGACATGACCTCAAAGATGTAACCGCCTGTGATCAGGTGTATAACAGCGTAGTATGCTATGCTGTTTCCGCGGTTTGTTAATGCGGGCTTGTGTTCAAGTTTGGGCTCTAAGCCCAAACTATAGACAAACTCGTCATTTTCGTAAACCGTGCGGGCTTCAATACTCTTTATCTCTCCCGATCTGTGCGCCAAGTCAAGCATACCCTTATAGCCCAACTGGAATTGGCATTGTAAAACGCCTTTATTTTTAAATGGGATAAGATAGGCCTGTCCGAGCGGCGTGTTCGGCTCAACACCAAGCTGTGCAGCTGTCAGCATTGCGCCGATAAAACTTGCGGGCGTACACTCCGCGAGCTTCGGTGTCTGCGTTATCGCCGTCAAAACCATTCTTGTAAATCTTTCGGGTGTCATAACCGACGGAAGTGCCTTTGCAATTTCCGCTTCATAGTCCTTGACATAGGCTCTTACAGTCTTTGTCTTTTTCTCCGCGGGAGCTGCCGCCGCTGCCTTGGCTATCGCGTTTTCTGTGTTTGTTGTTGTCGTCATTCTGCTTCTACCTCCTTGATAGTAAATCTTGCGCTTTCTGTGGTTTTTGAGTATTTATCGTATATATCGGGCATTTCCGCCTTTAACTTTTTGCTGTCAATGCTCGTTCTTGACGTCGGCTTGTTTGTGATCTCATAGCCGTTCAGATCGGCTTTGACCTTGCCCTCCATTTCAGCAAGTAAAGCGTTTTTATGCTGCTCCTGCAACTCTTTTAACTCTTTTATCTTGCGGCCGATGTCGATATATGCTCTTGCTTCGCTTTCAAATCCGAAAAGCGTGCAGCCCTCGTTGCTTGTCTCGTAGATTTCGGCCAGTGTCTGGGATGTGCTGTCGCTGCCGTCAACAGGCGGCGGCGTGTTCGTCAAAACATAGTTTTGCCAAAAGTCAACTTCTGCACCAATAAGGCTTTCGATTTCGGCTTCGTTTCGCTCGATTTCAAACCAGTAAAACGCCTGCCCAAGCACCAAAACCGCAAGATACATTTTTTCATAGCCCATGACTGCCATATAGTGCATACATTGACAATAGTAGTAAAGCGGTATCTGTCCGCCCGCAAAATCGGACTTTGTGAACGCTGATGTTGTTTTACACTCCAGTCCTGCGTTTTCGCCGACGACCTCACGGTCGATGTTCGCGGAGATAAAATCATACTCGCTATGTAAAAACATAGCATTTCGGCGGCGAACTTTTTTGCCCGTTGCTTCGCAGAAGCGTTCCGCAACATAGGCTTCCAAATCTCGCCCTATCCTCATTTTCTCGTTATCCTCTTTTTCGGGCAAACTGCCCTTTTTATCATAGTACAAAGTAAATGCCGACCGCCACGGGTTTAACCCGACAACACTCGCGGCATCCGAGCCGCCTATGCTCTGCCGCCGCAGTTCCAGCCATTCTTCCCGCGGCATATCTTTTGTTGCTTTCAAAATTCTTGCCATTTTTTAATTTTCCCCTTTCTTTTTAAAGTTTTTTCAATTTCCTTTTAAATTCTTGACACGCCTTTTTAAAAATGGTATAATATTTAAAACCCTTTCAAAAGGCTTTATGCAATTTCCTTTATTTATTTTTTGCCCTGCCCGTTGCCGCGGTCAGGGCTTTTCATTTTCAAACATCCCCAACGCGTGTAAGTTCCACGCGAGGGAAAAACTCAACAACGCAAACTTGATGCAAAACTGCACCGCCGTAATGCTGCCGCTTTCAAACTGGCCGCCTACATAAAAGATAGTCAAAAAAGCAAGCAGGGCAACAGCCCCGTGCCATTTTCTTTCTCCGTCCTTGTTCATCTTTTCATCCCCTTTCATATAAAACACAACTGCCCGCGCTCGTCTGCTTTTGTCAGCGCAAGCAACTTGTTTTTGTATTTTTCAATTTGCTTTTCACAGTCGCATTTCTCCCCGGGGTCTAAATGCGCCCCACAGGCTTCACAAATATCATAGTACATTGTTATCACCCTCTTTCGCCTTGTAATATGTTTTAAGCACTCCGAGCGTTAAATCGTTCAGCCCGTGCCACCGTCCGCGCTCCTTGTATACTCTAACGGGAAAGTCGGACGCGTTTTCAATATCTAACTTCAATCCGTAGCCGCCGCCGCGGTGGTTTAACATCTGCGCGGCTTCTTTGATAGTATACTCTTTCATCTTACCCGCTCCCTGTTAAGTTTTCTTAATTCTTGGGGCAAAAAAAATATTCTGCTATGTCGTTTAACGATATGCCCAAAACATCACAACTTTTATGTATTTCTTCTTGCGTAAACTCGACCTTGTTGTTGAGCTTGCCCGAAAGCGACACACAGGAAAGACCGATACTGGCTGCAAAATTTTCCTGCGTTGAAAACTTTTCTCGAATTTTTCCTCTCAATTTTGAGTAGTCAAATGCCATTAAAACACCCCCTATTCAAAAATTTAGTTTTCTTAACAAATTTAGTTTACTATACATAAACCAAAATGTCAATAGTTTTTTTAACTTTTCTTAATTTTTTTTATGTTTTACTTTACATTTTTAAAAATTTAAGTTATAATATAGAAAACAAAAAATGAAAGGGGGATTTTATATGCCAACAACATTCAGACACAGATTGTATGAAGCTATGGAGTTGAGGGAACTCACACGCTCTGAATTGTCAGCCAAATCGGGCGTTTCCAAACCGCTGATAAGTCAGTATTTAAAAGGTGCTTACATTCCCAAACAAGAAAATCTGTATTTGCTTGCGAAAGCGTTGCAAGTCAATGTATCTTGGCTCATGGGAAATGATGTTGACCCCGATGATAATGTTATAAAAGAAGTGATTGTTAAGAAAAATTCGGCGGATATTGTTCCCAGTATTCCCATTTTAGGCGAAGTCGCCTGCGGGCTTCCGCTTTTCGCGGAGCAAAATATCGTCGGATATACCTACACCGATAAAAAAGACCATGTTGATTTTGCTTTATACGCAAAAGGGGACAGCATGAACGCCGCCCGCATCGTTGACGGCGATCTGGTATACATCCGACAACAGAATATCGTTGAAAACGGCGAAATCGCTCTTGTCCTCGTTGACGATTTGACCGCAACTATAAAAAGATTTTTCGACTACGGGGACAAAGTCGTTTTGCGCCCCGACAGCTTCAATTCGGAGCATAAAGAACAGGTATATGAAAAAGGTGAACACAATATTATTATCCAAGGCAAAGTCATTTTCATTAAGACTTTTATCAAATAAAACAAAACGGCAGCAATCTACCCAAAATTGCCGCCGTTCTGCTGAAAAAACTTATATGAAAGGAGGTAAGCGCATAACTTACTCTATTGCATCCGCGCGGCGGGAGAAAGTGAGATAAAAGCCGCCGCCAAAAATTCAGAAAGGAAAAATAATTCTTTGACTATATTAAGTATACCACTAAAACTATAATGTGTCAATAAAAAAATACCTTTTCCCCCACGGGCTCAATCGCGGAAAAAAGGTATTTTTAAAAAGGGGGTTTATTACCTGTGAAACTAAATATAGTTATAACATAAACCCAATTTTATTATAACACACACATGACATTATGTCAATAAAAATAAACGCACGCGTGCGTTTCAATAACAAAAGAAAGGAGATACCCACATGAAACGTCCAAACTCTTACGGCTCTGTTATATACTTAGGCAAAAACCGCCGCCGCCCTTGGGCTGCCCGCGTAACCGACCCGCAGGCTTCCGCCGAAAGCGCCGTCAACGGTCAACGCACCCGAAAATATAAATATATCGGCTATGCGGAAACCAAGGCGGAAGCTTATGAAATGCTCGATAAATACAACGCCAACAAAGCGCCGATAAACTATCTTGGCATTACGTTCGGCGAAATTTGGCAAGCATGGGCAGACCGTAACCTCGAAAAAGGCTCAAAAGCCCGCGCAGCATCCTACAAGGCCGCAATAAAAAAATGTGAACCGCTGTTTCCTCGGCGCATAACAAACATCAGGCTTGCCGACTTGCAAGAAATAGCCGACCAGAACGCGGGCGCAAGCAAGTCAACTTTAAATAACATCAAAATCGTTATGTCCTTTGTGTTTGAGTGGGCTATCAAAAACGATATAGTCGAAAAGGACTATAGCAAATTCGTTGAAATTTCAGCCAAGAAGACCGAGAACCATGTTCCCCTAACACATACACAGGTAAACGACCTTATGGCTCTTCCTGCCCCAAATTTCACGCAAAAATTGATATTGTTGTATCTGTTCACAGGCTGTCGCCCGTCGGAGCTGCTCGAATTAAAAAAAGAAGATGTACACCTTGATGAACAGTATATCCACATTCGCAAGGCTAAGACCGCCGCAGGTGTGCGCCTGGTGCCGCTTGCCGATAAAATCATACCGATCGCGCGTGATCTGTATAACTCAGCCGTCGGAGATAAATATATAAATTGCACTTATAATGATTACATCGAAGCTTTTACACGCTTTATGCCTGATCATACGCCGCACGACACCCGATCGACATTTATATCGCGCATGACCGAAAAAGACGTACCGCAGATAATCATTCAAAAAATTGTCGGCCATGCCACCGGAAACGTGACCGGAGATGTTTATACTCGTCTATCTTTGCAGCCGCTTCTTGATGCCGTCAACAAGCTATAAAACGACTGTATTTTTTTCGGTGATATACGCGTGATATACAAAAAAACACTTCAAACCCGCTTGTTTATCGGATTTTTGCTCTTTAAAAACTTAATCTTTATTTAAAAAAAGCCGTTTTCGATGCCTAAAAACAACGGTTTTATGCGGGTTTGAGGACGTGCAAAAATGCAACTAAAAAGCGGTGATATACGC
>ODAI014599883.1_pt1 | contig 16133 bp, 13 predicted proteins | sample 1539321 | NCBI WGS metagenome assembly ODAI01 (sample SAMN02144231, study PRJEB22623) | gut metagenome | biome: sheep rumen | host: Ovis aries | place: New Zealand
GACACATCCTTGTAGTACGACTGGAACGCATCGCCGTCAGTAGAATATTTCGTGTTGGGTGTCCACATCTGGTTATAGTCCTTGATGGCAGCATCCAGTGCCTCCCTGCTTTGTTTGTCCAACCCGCCAACGGCATCAGGATTCTCATCGTCCTCAAATCCACAGTCATCATCCACTTCTTCCTCATTCGCTCCGTAGGTATAGATGGTTGCCACACGCAGTTGTGGCGCACCAGGCTCAGCCATTTGCTTTTTGAACTCGTTATAGTAAAGGATGGCAGCTTCCACAGAGTCCACTGCAAAGATACTGTTGAACCCCCTTGTTCTCACCTTCACCTTTTCTTCTTCTGCGTTCTTGCTTTTCTTTATCACCTCTTCCACATTCGTCAGTCTGCTCATCGTGTAGGCATCCGCTCCTTGCTTCGTCTTTTCCGCAAAGTGGTCAAGAATATACCTCGTCACAATGCTGATGCGTTGGGGGTGATGCAGAGCCTCTTTTGTGTCGATGCCCCACACCTTCTTTCGCTCCACATCGTCCTTCATGTGCATGGTGCGGTTATTATCCATTCTGAATTTCAGCACGTTCTTGTCCCTAATGGCATGAATGACGGTGTAGGTGTGCAGGGCTTGGGTAGGTTTTCCATGCTCGTCTGGTTCACCACCAAACATCTGTGCTGTTGTTTTATATTTGCTGCTTCCACTCGCATTCACAGGAAAGATGGGTGTGCCAGTAAAGCCAAACATCATGTACTTCTTCACCTTTTTCACAATCAGTTTGTGCATGTCACCAAACTGACTTCTGTGGCACTCATCAAAAATCAGCACAATATTCTCTTTCTGTAGCAGTTCTTTCAGTTCCTCATCTGCATCGTATATTGGGGGCTTCATCAAGTTCGACAGCTTCTGTATCGTGGTGATGATGATGTGCGCATTAGGATCTTTCAGTTGTCTCAGAAGAATTTTGGCTGATGCGTTGGAATTGGCGCAGTCCTTCTCGAAGTTGTCATACTCCTTCATCGTTTGGTAGTCCAAGTCTTTTCTGTCCACCACAAAGAGCACCTTCTTCACAGCATCCATCTTCGCTGCCAACTGTGCTGTTTTGAACGAGGTGAGCGTCTTGCCACTGCCTGTTGTGTGCCAGATGTAGCCGCCAGCCTTGATGGTGCCCTGCCACTTATTGTTAATGGCAGTTTGTATGCGTTGCAAAATTTTCTCCGTAGCTGCAATCTGATAAGGTCGCATCACCAGCAGTTGCCTATCCACGTTAAACACACAATACTTCGTCAGCACATTCAGGATGGTTTGCTTAGCAAAGAATGTGGAGGTGAAATCTCTCAGGTCAGTTAGCAGCTCATTCCTTTGGTCAGTCCAGTAGCTTGTAAACTCAAAAGTGTTTCCATCCGTCTTCTGTTTTCGAGCACCATTGGTCGTTTCTTGTTCCTTCGCATAGCGTGTGGTGTTGGAATAGTATTTCGTCTCCGTTCCGTTTGAGATGACAAAAATCTGCACAAAGTCAAACATCGCTCTTCCTGCCCAAAAAGAATCCCTCTGGTAGCGGTTAATCTGGTTGAAAGCCTCCTTGATGTTCACCCCCCTGCGTTTCAGCTCCACATGCACCATCGGCAACCCATTTACAAGGATGGTCACATCATAGCGAGCCTTGTGCGCACCTCCTTCTTCCTCAAACTGGTTGATGACCTGCAAGCGGTTGTTAAACACATTGACCTTGTCCAAGAGTTTGATGTTCTTCGTTTCCCCATTATCCATGGGCAGATTCAGAATATAGCCCTTGCCTTGCAGCATCTCTGTCTTGTCCAGAATGCTCATCTGTTCATTGCTAATCATAGGCAGCAGCCGCTTCCATTCTGTCGCACTCAGCACCACCTCGTTCAGAGCCTCTAATTGGGTGCGTAAATTCTTCAGCAACCCTTCCTCATCCTTCACCTTCACATAGTCATACCCCTGCTGAGTGAGTTGCTTGATGAAGTCAGCCTCCAGCTTCGCCTCGCTCTGATACCCTCCGTCTGGCTTTGTCTTCACGTCATAGTGCGCCATCACGGTTGAGTGATCTTGCTCAATGATGATTTTGTAGTTGTCCATAGGCAATTTATTCAAACGTCAGTAATTGGTTTCTGTAGTATTCATATTGCTTCTCTCGCTCCCTCAGTTGAGCCTCCAAATTGGAAATGGATGAGGTGAAGGTGTCAAGGATTGAAACTATGCGAGATTGCTCGTCCAACGAGGGAAGATATATTTTTATTTGAGAAAGATGCTCAGGTTTTATGCAAGTGACCTTCGCCCCAAAAGCTACTTTCCTTTTTTGGTTGAAAAAGCTATTTGTAAGTGTGCTATATGATAAGAATTTAGGATTTTGTTCATGCTTTATAATAAATGTATGATTGCTTACTGCTATATCCTCTTCTCCTAAATATGCAACACACTTGCAGATGTCTTCAACATTTTCACTTGTATCAGTCATGATGATATCACCTTTCGAAGCTTTCTTGGCCTGTTCAAAAACATCTTCTGAAACAAACTTGTTGGTGGTGTAAGTAAAAGAACCATAGTAAGTATAAATCTGACCATAATGAATGCACCCTTTGCCTTCTTCAATGAAATCGGCTTTCTGAACTCCATTACCTTTTGAGATTTCGCACACTTCCCCCAACGTTTTCATTTCCCCTCCTTCTTTTCCATCCAAATCCAACAGTTGGTTACGATAGCGCTCATACTGCTTTTTACGCTCAGCGATTTGCCTTTTGAGATTTTCGATGGATGAGGTGAATGTGTCAAGAATGCCTACAATACGAGCTTGCTCAGAAAGAGGGGGGAGGGGGACTCTTATCTGCTTAATCTGAGCCAAGTTCAAACTTGTTAATGCTCCTTGTGCTGATGATTTTATTACAAAATAGTTGTTTGCCAAAAAATAGTACAAATATTTGTAATTCGCCTTGCTCTCATTAGTTTCCATTGCACAGACAGACTGATTGGCAGTTGTCTCAATTTCGACAATGGCAGTTTTAGCAACAGTCGCACCTGTCATAGCCATTACGACACTATTCTTCCGTATCTTTTTTGCGGAAGAATTCTTATAGCCTTCTTCTGTAATGTTTCTTTCAGCCAATCTGATAATATTGAAATCGATTTCACCAGATCTTATCCAAGGTATATCTCCATCATAATATTCTGGATGCTTGGTGCTTGGCGTTCCGCCAGCAAAAACATTATTGCATATTTCACCAACTGTTTTCCATTCCACCATACCTATTCCTCCCCCAACTCTTTTATAATTTCCTCTATTTTCTTGTTCAGTTGCTCACCTTCTGCAATCAGCTTTTGGAGAGAGGCATTCACTTCAGCGATGTTAATCACCTCGCGCGTGTCCTCCTGCTCCACATACGCTGAAACAGAGAGGTTGGCATCGTTGGCAAGAATATCGTCGTTCTTCACCAACTTGGTGAAATAGGGTTCATCCTTGCGCTGAGCGTAAGCCTCCACAATCTTGTCCTGATGCTCAGGCAGGAGAACATTCTTGTTCCCGTCTTTCGCACAAAGCTTGCTGGCATCAATAAAAAGCACAGAAGCATCCTTCTTGGCACTTTTCTTCAACACAATGATGCAAGTGGCAATGCCCACTCCATAGAAAAGATTAGGCGGCAGCTGAATGACACAATCCACACGATTCTGCTCCAACAAGTACTGACGTATTTTCTTTTCATCACCACCTCTATAAAGCACACCAGGAAACTCTACGATGGCAGCTGTCCCTTGTTCGCTCAAATGCCAAAGTATATGCATGGTGAAAGCAAGGTCCGCTGCACTTTTGGGAGCCAATACACCAGCAGGGGAATAACGCTCATCGTTGATTAAGATGGCATTGTTCTTTCCCACCCACTTCAACGAATAAGGAGGATTGGAAACAATGGCATCGAAGGGGGCGTCCTCCTTATGCTGGGGGTGCAAGAGGGTGTCCTCCAGACGAATGTCGAAATTGTCGTAGTTCACATTGTGCAGGAACATATTGATGCGACAAAGGTTGAAGGTGGTAGGATTGATTTCCTGACCAAAATACTTCAAATCAGGATTCTCTTTTCCTACTGTCTTGGCAAATTTCAGCAAGAGCGACCCACTACCACACGCAGGGTCATACACCTTCTGAATGTTAGGATTGTTCCATGAGGCAATCCTTGCCAGCACCTCGCTCACACGCTGAGGGGTGAAATACTCACCTCCGCTCTTTCCAGCAGTCGAGGCATACATTTGCATCAGGAACTCGTAAGTGTCGCCCACCGTATCGTTGTCCGTATCGTTGTATTTCGACCCCAGATTCATTTCCGAAACAGCTTTGAGCACCTTGGCCAACAATTGGTTGCGCTTGATGACGGTACTGCCCAGCTCTGTGTTGTCCACCAAGAAGTCGCCAAACAACCCTCTCACATTCTCTTCCGATGCAGTACCTATTGCTGATGCTTCAATGGCTTTGAAGTTTCTCGCCAAAGTTTCGTTGAGGTTTTCATCCTTTTCTGCATTCGCCACCACATTTTGGAAGAGTTGAGAGGGCAGTATAAAATACCCTTTCTCCTCCACCATCTTCTTGCGGATGTTTTCCGCCATTTCATCATTCATTTTACTATAGTCAAAGTCTGGCTGTCCAACATCCTTCATCAGCTGTTGAATATAATCGCACATATTCTCTGAGATAAAGCGGTAGAAGATGCTTCCCAAGATGTAAGCCTTGAAGCTCCACCCATCCACAGCTCCTCTCAAATCGTTAGCGATTTTCCATATTGTCTTGTGCAGTTCCGCACGTTCATTTGTTGTTGCCATATATCTTTATATTATCTTTCTTCTAAAATTTATTGTGAATGACTTACCTGTTTTCAAGTCTCTGTAAGTTAGTGTACTTGGGGTTTCTGTAATCATTCCAAAAGGTGTGCTGGTTTTGTTGTCAATGGAGAAACTCACCTTATAGCTGGCCAAATTCCCATTTCTGTTATGAATCCAGATTTGGCCGAAGGTGAATTTGGTGTCTATTTCAGAAAGGAAGTAAAATGCTCCCCCCTTCACTTTCAGATATAACGCTTTAGTGGTCATTTCGATGAAACACCTGTAATCACCACTACGGAAAAAGAATGATTTGCTTACAGCTCGCATGGGTTCAGGGGTAATTACGAAAGACTGACCCAGCACTCTCTTTGCTGTCTTTTTCGCCTTTTCGACCTCATGTTTCTTTTCTGGCACTTCCTTCGCTCCTTTCTCCCCCTTCTCCACAATTTTCATGAATCCCTTGAACTTGGGGTGTGACGCATACTTGTTTTTACAGCCTGAGGGAACAATGAGTGTGCAGCGTTTTGCGTTGAAACCCTTGAAAACGTCTTTGTCTATTTTCAACGTGTTGGGGTTCTCCACTTTGATGGTTAGTTCCTTCAATTCTGTGCAGCCAGAGAAGATGTGGGATTTTAATTCCTTGATGGTTTTTGCCAAGGATATGGATTTCAATACAGAATCCTCGAAAGCATAAAAACTTATCACTTCAACCCCATTGCGGATTTCGTAGCATGTGGAGGGTTTCTGCGAGGGATAGATTTTGAGAACTTTCTTGTCATGATCAAACAGTATTCCACCTTTGTCGGCATATATTTCATTCAGCGCACTTACTTTCATGTTGCAATTGAAAGCGGAGAAGCCTATGGTCTCCACGTTTTCAGGTATCTCAACCTCTGTCAATCCTGTGCCACGAAAAGCATCATATCCAATTTCTTCAAGACTTCTGTTCAACTTGATCTCTTTTATGCCTGAGCAGCCAGAGAAAGCACAATCGCCAATTACCTTCAGCGACGTGGGGAAAGTGACCTCCTTTATCTTTGTGTTGTCCTCTAAAGCGTCTTCCTTTATACTTGTCACCCCTTCTGGAATCTGTAAGGTGGAGCAGTCCTCTTCATCACAACCTACCACCATCAGTTCTCTGTCATCATACATCAGGCAGCGGCTACCTTCAATGGCGGTAATGTATTTGAAGCCCTTAAATCTGTCATCGCTCTTGTAAAGCATCAATGCGTCAAAAGGCACACGCAACACACAGTCTTCCACGTCAAAGCCCTTAAATGAGTTTGCATCAATCATGATGTCATCGGGTGTGCTTGTCTTGAGAGTGATGGTTTTCAAGTTTTGACAACCCTCAAACAGATGGCCTTGCAACACAACAATCTCGTCATGAAGAATAATTTCCGAAGCAGAATTGTCCTTGAAGGCACGCGAATTAATTTGAGTGATGAAACGAGGCAGTACAATCATTTCATAATCACCTACATTGGGATAGCTGACTAAAATTTCACACCCCAATTTATAGCTCACATCATTATTGTCATAATATAATTCTTCTTCGTCCTCCTCAATTTCTTCTTCCTTCGCTATTTCTTCGTATTTCCCATAGAAGTTTGCAGACAAAGAATATAATGTGTCGGGTGAAAAAATATCATGTCCATTTTCCCCATAATTAAAATCCAACGTGAATTTTAAGTGCCTATCTGGCGAAAGGGCCTCCAATTGGGCACTCAAAGTATCACGACCCCGATATTTGACAATCTTGGGTTTCTTGGTTACTTTTTGTTCGAAGCCTAATTGCTTGAACATAATCATCCATTCCACATAAGAATTGTCCCAAGCGAAGCCCTTTTCTTTCCATGAGGGAGGGAAGTCTGTATGGAAATAAACCCAGTAGAGTGAAGTAAACACCCCTTTCCCTTCATGATCCCAAAATGCAATGTCTTCTTTAATCGTCGTTCTGGCTTTTCCCCCTCTCCATCGTTCCACCATGCATCCCATTTCCCCAGCTTCCTCCCAAGTGGTTTTCCCTAAGGTAAAGCCAAGCAAGGGGAACAAATCATGAAAGATAGACGAATCAGCTGATGGACTGACAACCATTTCTGAATCGGAGTCGCCGCCCTCTTCGTTCGCTTCCACAACATCACTCACGTCCTGTATTAGCTCCATATCTTCCGTTCCTTCCGACAAGTCGTAATACCTGTAGCCTCCGCCTTTCCTTTGGGACATTTTCTTTGACTCTTCCACTACTTTCTTGCCCAAGAAATGATATCTCCAATGCCTACGAGCATCGGGAAGTCCAAAGCGGGAATACATGCCCACATTGTCCAAAATAATGCAATTGTCCTTGTTTTCTGTCACCCGCAACCCTCTGCCCACTTGCTGCAAGTATTTCACCAAAGAGCGTGTAGGGCGAGCCAATTGTATGAACTCTATATCGGGACAGTCGAAGCCCTCCGAAAAGATGTCCACATTCACTATGATATCGACCTTGCCCATCTTGAACTGCTCAACCAAATCTTTCCGAATTTTCGCAGGGGTCTTACTGTCAATGCTGACTGCTTTGTAGCCAGCATGTTCGTATTCTTGGCAAATGTGTTTGGCATGGACAATATTGATGGCATAGATGATGCCTTTCTTGCCCCTTGCCAATTTTTGGTAGGACTCTAACAGTTGGGCACGAATGGAACCAATGTCCATCTTTTCCTCCATCGAGGACTCTTTGTATTCGCCAAAACGGTCTATCTCAATGTCGTCTATGGTCTTTTGTATGTAACTGTCTGATTTCAGCGAGAAATACTTGTAGGGCGACAAATACCCACGTCGAATAAATTCCTTGATGGGAAGCGACAGGATAAGTTTGTCAAAGAGGTCAAGAAAACTCTGATGATTCATTCGCCAAGGTGTAGCTGTAACTCCGAGCCTCTTCGCGTCAGGATAAAGTTCCCAAAGCTTCTGATAGGATGCAGCAAGGGCATGATGCGCCTCGTCGATGATAACGAACTGCACATTCAGCCTCTTCGCCTCAACGAGGTTGTTCTTGTTGGTGATTGTTTGGATAGAAGCGATGCTAACCGGATATTTATATTGTTTTTCCCTTCCTCCAGCAATCACGTTGTGTGGCACTCTGTACTTGTCCAAATGCTTGTCGATTTGTTCTATCAGTTCCGTCCGATGGGCAATGATAAGTATCTTGACAGCTTCTCTTTGCTGAATGCTATACTTGTTTATATCGCTAATGATGGAAGAGAACAAACGTGTTTTGCCTGTTCCTGTCGGCATCTGGAACATTACATTATCCACCTCGTCCCAAGCGGCAAAGATTTCCTGCTTTGCATTCTGCTGATAGGGGCGAAGCGTGGTGTCTTCTCTGTATATGTCAGAATAATTAGCGATTTGCATAATTCATTGACTTTCTTCTTGTGCCAGTCTTATCACCTGTTCATTTTTTATTTGTTTTTTCTCTATTTTTATCTTTTTCTTCTTCCTCTCCGAAGGGAAAAGTTCCAATCTCCCACAAATCCCATTCACACATTGCTTCCCAAGGACTCAGCCCTTGCCGACGGGCTTCCTTGTATTCACCCACCAGCCCGTACTTGGCGGCCTGCATCATCGCCAGGCGGTCTTGATGGAATGTTTGCTGCTTCATGCTGTTTCTCCAGATTCTTTTCATACAGATTTTGTTTTTCACACGGATTCATCGGATTGGACGGATAAAAGACTTTTGAATCGATTTTTGCAAGATGTCTCGCAAAGCAACCCCTTCAATCTGTCTTATCTGAGGCCATCCGTGCTCTTTTTTCGCCACAGGTGCGTCAGTAGGAAATTGTATCAGACTTTTCCCACTCCGTGCTGTTGATGGTCACACGGAAAGTGGTTCCTCCGCTTTGGATAGAGTCCCCTTTCGCCCTCGTTTCTTGGTCATCATCGCCAGGAACGGTCACTTTCTCGCACGAACTCAGAATGCCCACCATCATGAAGAGGACACAGCATGCAGAAACCCCAACAAGACGAGTGATGCTCGTCCCGCTGGGGCTAAAATGATATAAATTATTGTCTAATTGATTGCTTTTCAGTGAGTTACTACCCCCCCCTAAAATCAAGGGTAAGGATTGCAGACGTTCAGCACAAAGACGTGCGGAACGACGCAAGAGGGTGAATGTTTGAGGCGATTTCATATAGAATAGGTTGTAAATTTGTGGCAAAGGTACAAAAAACAAGTGAAATGCCAAAGGAAAACTTGTTTTTCTTTGCATCGTCGAATGAAAGTAACTTCGGCGAAGCCAACGTTACGAAAAAACGCGAGTGAAGTGCAAAATGAAAGTGGAACATTTTCTTTGCACTTCTGAGTGAAAATAACCTCGCGAAGTCAATTTTTCAAAAAATCGAGTGAAATGCAAGAGGAATCAGATTTTTTCATTATCTTCGCGAGAAAAAATGACAAACGAACAGCTTACCATTATTTCAGAGGCGGTTGATGAAGCAATCGCCTACATCTACGACAGTATGGACGCCATCTGCGACGAGGACTATTACGAGGAAACGCAGGAGGTGCTCAGAAAGGTTGAACAAGCACATGATATTCTTCAGAGCATGAAGAACGGCGCTGCGTCATAGCAAGCAGTACTGCCTGTAGTATTCCAAATAGGGCTGATGCCTATCGTCTATGCGCTGCAGATGTAGATTGGCGTCAACTCCAAGGAGCTTGCGGTCGCTGGCTGACAAAAAAATTGGAAAGAATTATGCCTCCTCGCTTGTCGAAGGAAATGTAACCTTTGTCAAACAATTTGTCTATGTTGGGTGTCAGCAGCAATCCGTTGAACACGTCCAGCCGCTGGACATTGTCCGACCTCCTCCAGGGTTTGATGTGAGAGGCCATCAGCAAGGGATATGTGGGGCATTGGGTGACAGAACATCCCTCCCAATAGTCAATAAGTCTTTGTCTAAAAAGACCTTGTCCCAACCGTGCCTTGATGATGGCTTCTTTTTCTGTGGGCTGCAGCTGGGCGTCCTTTTGGACAATCCGCTCTTCATGCAGGATGGAATCGTCCAATTTCTTCTTGTAGTCCGATTCGACATATTCCAAGTAGCGACGCAAGCCTGATGCGAGGTCGCTCACACGTCTCTCTGAATTGTATTGCGCCCTTTCAGGCATGGTGCGTTTCAGGTCGGCCACAATTTCAGCAACCCTTTCCTTTGTCAAGGACTGGTCTAACTTGTACAGCCGTGAGACATACTTGAGGCGCGACATATAATCGCCATACGTCTTCCTAGTCTTGAACAACTGCCTATCCATCATGTAATTGAAAAAGTCAGATTGCTCGTTGATGAAATATTGCTCGATGGGTAGCTCCATTGTACGCATTATTTATTAATAATCAGCATAGGTCTCTTCGTCCTTTACTTACCCTTTCCTGTGCCATCATCTGATTCTTTTTGCAAAGTTACGAAAAACAAGTGAAATGGCAAAGTAAAACACGAAAACTGGTTAAGTATCTTTTCTAATGTCAGAGATATTGCAGACAAAAGATTTGGATATTCTTGTGGATTGTATATATGCATAAAAAAAACTCCGACCGAATATCACTATCCAGTCGGATGCTCCACAAGCATGAATTCACATTTCTTGTAGAAAAACATGAGTGGGGGGGCAAGGAACTGTGTCGGCAAACATAGATGACAATACCCCCACCAACCCATGTTGGGACATGGATAGTGAGGACATACAACTTCTTGTCATCTATTGAGTTTGCCGACTTTAGTTCCTAAAGGTGCATGCCTGAGCTATACTGTTATGTTAAACGTCTATTCTTCTATATTCGGATATTTAAATTGTGAAACATTTGGTTAATTTAAAAACGCTAATTCAACTTGAAACGCAACCGCAGCAACCTTCTTCTTTGGTTAGGTTGGATTCTCCTTTTCGCTGATGATAATCGAAGCTACAGCCTTAACAACAGGTACTGCAACAGAAATTCCCATCTGTTTATATCGATGAACATTGGCTAAGCCAACAGTCCAATTATCAGAAAAATTTAAGACGCTCCCATTCTTTGATAGTCATCCTTCTGAGACTTTTCTTATTCTATTCACCTTTTAGATTTGTCGCAGGTGTTAAATCTGTTTGGCGAGAGTCTATCATAAGAATCCTTTCTTTCACCATTCCTCCACATACAAAGCACAAAGTTATAAAATTTTATCGGATTATGAGCATAAGTAATATGAAAACTATTGTTCTTTCACGATTTTTATATTATTTGTCATCCCTACAATGCGTCCGTTGAACACTGTATTTGATTTTTCCACCCTGGCTCCCCATCTTATCTTGAATAGATTTTAATACTGCACTATTTTAATCAGTTGGGCCACACTAATGGCTCGTCAACATGAAAAATGGAAAGTGACGGCTTGATTGTTTATGAAATTGACTCACATGTTGATGTACTTGACTGGATTCTGACTCTGCCCATAGAACGATGCAACGGACTTTCCGACGTAATCGCTTGCAGGGTCTTCTTTTCCGATGAACTCCAATCGACCTTCATATTGGGGATTGTCAGTATAAACCCATTTGTCAGCATGAAAGACACCTATCACTATACCGTCTTTGATAGCTAACACATGCGTGGCAAGTCTTGCACGCTTCATGTCAGCCCTCCAATACTTGCGAGTCATTTCGTAAAGGTTTTCACGTTTCTCTTTTCCAATCTTTACACACATTAAACGATCAGCCCCCTTAGGAACCAAATTTTCTGTTGTTGCCATATTTCCAGTTCTTTTTTATCTGAAATTTTTATATTATTATTTTCTCGTTCCCTCAATGCGTGGTGAACTTGCAGTTCGGATAGTTGGAGCATCCCAAGAAACTGCCGTAGGCACCTGTGCGCCTCACCAACTGCCCACCACACTTGGGGCAAATCCCTTCGTGTATTTTCTCGCTCACCTCCGCTTTGTTTCTCTTGATATTCGCTACATGCCTGGCATTACTGATGGCTGCACTCGCGTTCCTTACGGAAAGTCGTTGAACAATCAACCCCACATTCTCGCCAGAGAGGATTTCTTCACGATAGCTTTTGATGGTGGAAGCGAGAGAGGAAACATAGATGACATGAGTGCTTGATTCCACATGGGAGATATCAGCCTTCCCCACGAAAACCACAATGGGAATAGCAGGAAAGTGTGGAATGTCTTTGAAATTCTTTTTGATTTCATACAGATGCATGAGAACCTGTTTCACAGGGTTGTAAAAGTGATTCTTGGTGATGTATGTGTATGTTTTTCTATTCTTATAAGTCACGTCAGAGGGAACGATTTGTGTCCACTCGTTCCGTTTGTCATCGCCATATATTTCGCCTTTATAGTTTTTTGTTTCAACCACAAACACTCCAAATGGAGAAATAACAATGTGGTCAATTTGAGTGGTTCCCCTATCTGTCACCAGCACCACGTTGTTCAGCACATGGTAATCGCTGCCAAGCGAGGTAAGAATCCGACTCACTTTCCTCTCACCCAACTTTCCCTTTATATCAGCAGACCTGAATGCTCTTTTCCCCAAAAAGGCACAGGCAATTAAAAATAATATGATAAGAATGATTGTCATCACACTCATGTTCATCAATTTCTTATATTTTCCCTTTCCGTGAGAAAGCATAAAAACACTTCCACCTTTTTTATTTTAAAGCTGCCAAAAGAGAGTCAATACTTTGAGGTTCTAAACATTCCACAGCAACTTCGTCATACTTTGAATCTGCAACGAATGGTATGCCACCTTTCACATATAAATATTTTGCTTCTCCACAACCTGAGAAGTTCCCTATGTCAGGCACTTCCAAGCTAAAACGCAACTCACATTTTGTCCTATCTGCAATGGGTCATATTCCGTATGTCCATTTTTGATTAGCATTTTCTTCAAATCTTCGATAACTTTCTTTTTCCTTTTCTGCATGGTTGACATGTATCATTTATTCTTTTTGCAAATGTACATAAATTACTTGAATTATTAGCCAGTCAAATGGGGAAATAGCATTTTCTTTAGAGAAAATTCTCAGATTCGGAAAAGAAAACTAGCTTTCTTTTCTCTCACTTAGCAGAATTTTTTGTACCTCTGCATCACATCAACAAAGTAAGGAAAATAATTGAAATACGGAAACAGATTTATCGAAAACGACAAATCTAATCGTAATATTTAACAAAGAATAGCATTTTTAAGGAATAGATTTCTGAATCCAGATATTTCTCATATAAAGAAACACATACTATACAAATGTAAATTATCGTCAATTTTCGATGGCTGTTGCCGATAATTTATACAGTCGGTCTGTGTGAGTTTTTATATTATACCATCTTCACAGATTTGTGGGGGCGGCACAACACTATTGGGAATAGTGCTATTTTTACAACCAGTTATCAATTTACGAGAATCCGTTTCGATTATAGCATTACAATTTTAACATACAAATTAGGAGCGGGACAAAAAGAAGAATAACCGCTTTCAAACCATACTTCAACCATAACCATAAATCTATAGTGCCTATAGTCACCCAGATTCAGCAGTTAGCAATATTTATATACGGAAAGACGTGGGTGCTCTATTTCGCTTATCCCGCCGTCTAGGCCTTCGCATTGCCCCTTCATCAAGATAAGCAACTCGTTGAACATTCTTTGATGTTAAATATTAAAAGGTAATTCAAAATACGGCAAAAATGAGCATAAAAGTTTATTTTTGAGGACGCTTTTCTTGCGAGAATCAACATATATGTTTATCTTTGCACAGAAAACAAATGAAAATGGAAAGAAATTTGTTCTTGGAACTTTTGGAAGATAGCGAGAAGGTCAGTCTTTATTCACCTCATTTCGAAGGCGAAGAATATACTGAGTTTGAAAAGTTCTTGTTGAAGTACAAAGATGAATACCCTGATGATGTTCGTCAGTTGGTTTATCGTCTTGACATCATAAAGCGGGATGGTGCGGAAGACAGGCATTTTAGGTATGAGGGAACTCGCCGAGACAGGGTAATGGCACTTCCGTCTCATCTTGAAACAACTTCTCTCCGTCTCTACCTGTTGAACATTAAAGCGAAAATTCTCATATTGGGAAATGGTGGAATCAAGCATACTTCTACCTATCAAGAGGATGCCCATCTGCACAAGTGTGTACAAACCTTGCAAAAAATTGACATTCAATTGAAATGCCAAGAAAAGAAGCGGGTTATCACCATTACTGGGACAAAGATATTAGGTGAACTTACATTTACTATAGATGACTAAAACACATGGAGCCTATGAAGACAAACAGATTGATGGATGAGATTCGTTCAAGCATCACACCAGAGATGAAGTTGCGAATGGAAATGTCGGTTAGCATAGCCAACCGCATTTATGACTTGTTGGAAGAGAAGCACCTCTCTCAGAAGGATTTTGCACGGATGATGGGCAAGACTGAGACCGAGGTGAGCCGTTGGCTGTCAGGCACTCACAACCTCACCATGTCCACCCTCTGCAAAATCTCAGTTGCTTTGGGTGAGGATATTGTGAAAGTGCCTACTCGCAAGCGTGAGTTGGCGATGGCATGAACACAAAAACGGCATATCGCCAAAGATTAGGACTAAGAAAAGTTACATCTCGAAGATTGAGAATGGCCATGCTGATGTGCAGTTATCCACTCTTTTCCGCATCTTCGGAGGGCTGGGAAAGCGGGTGTCGTTAAGTGTATTTTAGTACAGAAATAAAACGGGGAAGTGCTGGAACCAGACGGTTTCAGCACTTCCTCGTAGGGTTGCATGCACTCCTTATCTATAAACGGTAATGTATTGCCCTTTGTTACCAAAACATACATTGCATGGAATTATCCCACGACCATTACAACGGGAGCATCTATGTAGCCTGTCTCCTATGTATTTTGTACCAGAGCCACCGCAATTGTCACATCCCATTGTTCCCATACCACCACAAGCGAAACATGCCTGCCACTGCTGAACAGGCACAGGGTCATGATGATGCTCAACATGAATCGTTGTCGTGTTGTTTCCAGAATTGCTCTTACTTGAACTGCTGCTGGACGATGCCGTAGAAGATGTTGAAGAACTGGATGAAGAAGCGCGAGATGAGGAAGATGAGGAACTGGATGAGGAAGCTACTGACGATGAAGGTTTAGGAGTAACAACCTTTATCTTGGAAACTTGTTGGCCTAAATGGTTGCACTCTCCGCTATAGCCATTCATTGTATAGGTAAATCGTTTTTGGCTCTTGATGTATCTGCCTATACTTGTGTAACCACGAGTCGTTGGAATGATTGTCTTGGTAGTATTCGTATTTGTTTGTAGAGTCATTACGCCCCAAAATCCATTTAGTCTGAACTTGATGAAGTTTGTTTCGTCAAGCACTTCTAGTCCTTCATAATCGGGTGCTATTACTTCATTGAATTGGGCATCATATAGCCCCCAATAGCCTTTCTTCATACAAAGAAAGTATTTCTTCCCAGATATTTCAGATGGTGTAACTTTCGTAAACTGTTTGCTTAATGGCACAATCCAATTCTTGTCCCTATCCATGATACCAATGTAGTTGTTGTCATTAGTCACTTCGAATGTTACAATATTATCATCGTCATCCTTTTTCCATTCCACATTTTTGTATTTTGCCGGTAAAATGCTATTACCCTTTTCATCAAATACGCCTGTACATATTCGGCTATTATCAACTTTAGCCCTTGCCATAAAAACTTTGCCTAGCTTGTCATCTGAGGTATGCTTAATTTCACCTAGTATTTCAGGTACATAATTAGGCACAACAAGTTTTCCTTTTGTTGTATATAAATCTCTTGTCGAATCATAAACAGAGTTCTTGTATACACTCATAAAATGACCTTTCCCAATTGTGTGAGGACTAAATCCATTATATGAATATGGAATTAATTGATTGCCATCAATGTCAAACAACAATTCTTTTCCAGGATCAGGACATGCTTCAAATAAAAGATCCTCGCCCCATTCATATGCAGTTATAGTTATATACTTAGGTAAGACAACCTTCCCGTCTACAGTTAAATTAGAAACGTATATGTTTATATTCCAATGCTTGCCCTTATAATAGCCTTCATCATCTTTTATTACTCGAATGTTCTGACAATACGTACCAGTATAGATTAGTGAAAATAGCGATAAAAGTATTAAGTGTTTAATTATCTGTTTCATGTTTGTAAAACCTAAATTCCACAGCACTTTAGTTTAAATATTTTTATAAGTTCCTGAGCAACAAAAAAGTTGCTCAGGATTTTGTCATGTCAGATTTTTCACTTACCTTAGTGCTGTAA
>ODAI014127757.1_pt1 | contig 16132 bp, 17 predicted proteins | sample 1539321 | NCBI WGS metagenome assembly ODAI01 (sample SAMN02144231, study PRJEB22623) | gut metagenome | biome: sheep rumen | host: Ovis aries | place: New Zealand
AAGCTGGGATGCAGCGCATCCCGAGTCTGGGGTGCTGAACAATTACAAAAGAATAAGGAGTACCGGATCAGAATGAAACGGCCGTGGGAGATCCTGTCGGCCGGAATCGTGCTTGGAGAGCTGATCATTTTGAAGGGAGGCCCTTTGCGGGCGGCGGGCGCAGGCCTGGCCGCCCTCCTTTTGATGCTGCTTTTGCGGTGTATTGGCCCCGCAGTACTTCGTTTTCCGGTCTGCCGCCCCGCAGTACTTCGTTTTACGCGTATTCGCCTGGCTGCGGCGCTGTTTTCCGCGGCGGCGGCAGCCGGGATGCTTAGGATGGCTGCGGCGCAGGTGCCGGGGGAGCAGGAGCGGAGACTGGACGAGTGGATGTGCGCAGCAGAAGAGGAGACCGGGATCGAGTTCGTCATTGAGGACCTTGAGGAGGACGGGGAGCGCCTGAAGCTTAGGAACGGGTGCCTGCTGGTGTACTGCGGCGCGGAGAATATAAACGGAATACCGGATATCGGCAGCAGGGCGGCAGCCTTCGGGAAACTCTCCCGGTTTCCGGAGGCGCGGAACCCGGGAGAGTTTGACGCCGCATCTTATTACAAAGCAAAGGGGGTGACCCACCGCCTTTACGCGGACAGGGTCTCCGTGACAGGGGGGAAGGGGCGCGGTCTGTTCCGGCTGTTTTCCCCGGCCCGGCTTCTGTTTTCCCTGCGGCGCTCGGCGGAGCAGGAGCTGGATCAGGTCTTTTCCGCGGAGGATGCCGGCGTCCTGAAAGCGGCGCTGCTGGGAGACCGGAACGGCATGCCGGAGGACCTGTACGAGAGATACCGCAGAAACGGGATCGCCCACCTCCTGGCGATCAGCGGACTGCACACCGCAGTCCTGGGGCTCGGACTGTACCGGCTGATCCGCAGGGTCGGGGGAGGATTCAGGCTGAGCGGCGTCCTTGCCGGAGCGTTTCTCCTGTTCTACAGTGCGCTGACCGGCGGAAGCACTGCAGTAGTCCGGGCGATCCTTATGATGCTTCTTCTGTTTCTTTCCTCTGCTGCCGGCAGGACCTACGACCTGAGGAGTGCGGCGGCAGCTTCCATGGCGGCGGTCCTCCTCGCGAACCCTCTGGAGCTCGTCCAGTGCGGGTTCCAGCTGTCTTTTCTGGCAGTGTTTGCCATCGGCGGTCCCGCGAAGGCGCTGACGGATCAGATCCGGAAACAGCATCCCGCACAGGCGAAACATCATCCGCGTCTCTTCTCCCTGCTGTCAGCGGTCGCTGCAAGCTTCAGTGTCTTTTTCTCCAGTCTCCCTGTTACCGCCTGGTGGTTTTTTGCCGTCCCTGTCTGGGGACCGCTCCTGAACCTGGCAGTGATCCCTCTGATGCAGTACGTGCTGTGGGCAGGTCTGGCAGCCCTTCTGCTCTCCGGCATCGGTGCCGCAGGGGCAGCCGGGGCGGCGGCAGCGGCAGTCCGCTGCATCCTGCGGTTCTACACGCTGCTCTGCGGCGCTGCGGAAACACTTCCGTTCCACCGGGTCCTGATCGGAAGACCTTCCTTTTTGCAGATCGCCCTGTACTACCTGCTGCTTCTGCTCGTCTGGATTTTTTTCAGGAAAGCGCTGACTTCCGGACCAGGCAGACTCCGGGTCTGCGCGGCGCTCCTTTCCGGCTTCCTTCTGACATCCGGATGCCTCCTGCTCCGTCCTTTCCGGGGCCGGGAAGCGGTGCTCTGGTTTCTTGATGTCGGACAGGGCGACGCCATTGTCGTCGAGTACCGGGACAGCTGCGTCCTGATCGACGGGGGCTCCAGTTCTTCCCTGCAGAACGGAAAGTACACCCTCCGGCCCTTCCTTGAGAGCCGGGGGCGGAGTTTTGTGGAGACATCGTTTATCACCCACGCGGACCAGGATCACACGAATGGAGTGATGTATCTTCTGGAGGAGGACCCGGATCTTCAGGTCGGACAGGTGGTGCTGAACGCCGCGGCGGAGGGCGATGAGCGGTATGACAGGATACGGAAGGCGGCGGGGCAGCGGCCGGTGCGTTATATGGCTGGGGGGGCCGGGGGGGGGTCCTCCCCCTGCCTGTGGCCGGACCGGGAGCATCCGCCCGGGGACACGAATGAGCAGTCCCTGGTGATGCTGTTCGAGTGCTGCGGGCACCGGTGCCTGTTTACCGGGGACGCGGGGCAGGAGAGCGAGGAAAAGCTGCTGGAGATGCTCAGAAAAGAGCAACTTTCCGGCAGGGAGGACTGCATTCCCGGTCCGGTGGATGTTCTGAAGGCAGGACATCACGGATCTGCCGGCTCCACGGGGGAGGAGCTTCTTACGGCGTTTCCCCCGGAGACCGCGGTGCTCTCCTACGGTGAGGGAAACCGCTACGGCCATCCTCACCGGGAGACACTGAAGCGCCTCAGAGCCTGCGGGGCAGTGATCCGGAGCACAGCGGAAGAAGGAGCTGTGAAGATCGTGTTCAGATGAGACCGCCGTTTCCCGGAAAACCGCAGGAACCTTAAGCGAACTGTAATCTTCTCCCTGTGGATTTAGAGGAACGCCTGTATTATAATCAGTTACAGGCCGGAAACGGCATCAGAACGGCGTAGAGAACGTCAGAAAGCATCAAAAAAGACGTCAATGAGAAAGGAGCTATTCCATGAACAGAAAAAAATGGCTGGTCTCTGCAGTACTGGCAACCGCAATGCTGATGGTCACCGCGGGAAGTGTATATGCGGCGAAATATGACGACCCGATCAACGGGGTGGAACTTGAACTGGATTATGAACTTGCGACAGGCCTTACGAAGGACGATATCAAGGTGGACTGCAGCACCAGCGGGATCGATTCCGTCTCCATCACCAGCGTCACCAACACCAACTACGGGAAGAGGCCGCAGGTGACGATCAAAGTCAAGGCGGATACCTCCGACGGCTACTATTTTGACAAGGAAGATGCCAGCGACATCCGCTCGGACGGGTTCTGGTCCCTCAGCGGCAGTGAGGCGGAGTTCAAGAGCGGAAAGCGCACCAGCAACAACACAGCTACAGTCACAGTGCAGCTTCCGAAGATCGGCGGAGACGACAGGAGCACCCTGAATGTCGATAACGTCTCCTGGGAAGGCGATTCCGGCGTTGTCACCTGGGACGCGGCGGATGACGCGGACAGCTATACGCTCCGCCTGTACAAAGGCGACTCCAGAAAGACTGTCGTCACGACTCAGAATGATTATTACGACTTCAGTTCTCTGATCAAACAGTACGGCACCGGTACCTACTATGTCAGCGTCAAAGGAAAGGCCTCCCAGTACAGTGCCGAAGACTGGACAGATTCCGAGGAGTTCGAGGTCACGGACGAAAATATCAACAGCGTTAACGGCGGATATTCCCGCGGCGGTTCCGGCGGCAGCAGCAACCCCACCGGCGGCAGCAGCGGCGGCGCCTGGCTTACGGATGCCAACGGCAGATGGTATATCAACGCGAACCGCACCTATACCACCGACAACTGGCAGCAGATCGACGGATACTGGTTCTACTTTGACGAGAGAGGCTATGTGAAGACCGGCTGGCTGAAGAGCCCCACTTCCGGACTCTGGTATTACCTGTCTCCGGACCAGGAGCCCATCGGCCACATGATGACCAACGCCTATATCGGACAGTACTATGTCGATGCCAACGGCGTGTGGCGTCAGTAATACAGCTTTTCATAATTCACCAGGACCCCGGGTCATCCCCGGGGTCTTGTGTTATACTGTAGAAAAGAAACGCTGTTCCTGCGCAGATAAGCCTCACAAAAGCAGAGGAGAAAAAACATGATCGATTACACGGAAGGTTCGGGAAAACAGTATCATACCGGCGTGGGACCGGGGGATGTGGGACGGTATGTGATCCTGCCTGGAGATCCCAAGCGCTGTGCGAAGATCGCAGCGCATTTTGACGATCCGGTCCTGGTGGCGGATGTCCGGGAATTCATCACCTATACCGGAACACTGGACGGTGTGAAGGTCAGCGTGACCTCCACCGGCATCGGCGGGCCGTCCGCGGCGATCGCCCTGAATGAGCTGGTCAAGAGCGGGGCGGATACCTTTATTCGCGTGGGCACCTGCGGAGGCATGCAGCTCGATGTTCTGGGGGGCGATGTGGTCATCGCCACCGGTTCTGTCCGTATGGAGGGGACCAGCCGGGAGTTCGCACCGATCGAATATCCGGCGGTGTCGGATTTTACCGTGACCACGGCGCTGGCGGAGGCCGCCTCGAAGCTGGGCGTGCGGCACCACATCGGTGTGAGCCAGAGCAAGGATTCCTTCTTCGGGCAGCACGAGCCGGAGATCATGCCGGTGGACTATGAACTGATCAATAAGTGGAACGCCTGGGTGAAGATGGGCTGCCTTGCCTCGGAGATGGAGAGCGCCGCCCTGTTCATCGAGGGAAGTTTTTTAAGAGCCAGAGTCGGCGCCTGCTTCCTGGTGGTGGCGAACCAGGAGCGCGCGAAGGCGGGCCTGTCCAATGAGCAGGTGCACGACACGGAGCTGGCGATCCGCACCGCGGTGGAGGCGGTCCGTCTCCTGATCCGGAAGGACCGGGAACAGGGGATGGACGGAAAGCCGCACAGGGGGTGAAGACGATGGATGACAGAGAGCTTTACCAGCTGGCAGTAAAGGCACGGGAACGCTCCTACAGCCCCTACTCCCGGTTCCGGGTGGGCGCTGCGCTGCTCGCCATGGACGGCGGCGTTTACATGGGAGCCAATATTGAGAACGCTTCCTACGGAGCCGCAAACTGCGCGGAACGTACCGCGTTCTTCAAAGCGGTCAACGAAGGCGTCCGGGGATTTGAGGCCATTGCTATCGCCGGAGGCCCGGAGGATGCGGATGTTTTGGAGTTCTGCCCGCCCTGCGGCATCTGCCGCCAGGTGATGCGGGAGTTCTGCGTTCCGGAGCATTTCCGGATCATACTCGGCAACTCAAAAGGTGAGATCAGAAGCCGTACGCTCTCGGAGCTTCTGCCCGACAGCTTCGGACCGGAGGACTTGTAAAATGGACATCAAAGATATTTTATCCCGCTGCGACCATACCCTTCTGAAGCAGGAGGCGACCTGGGAGCAGGTGAAGGAGATCTGTGACGACGCGGTGCGGTACGGCACGGCCAGCGTCTGCATCAGCCCCTGCTATGTGAAGAAAGCGAAGGAGTATCTGGGGGACCGGATGAAGATCTGTACCGTCATCGGCTTTCCGAACGGCACTGCGACTGCGGAATCGAAAGCCTTCGAGGCCAGGGACGCGGTGCAGAACGGAGCGGACGAGATCGACATGGTCATCCATATCGGCGCCCTGAAAGCGGGGGACGATGCAGACGTGGCGGAGGAGATCAGGAAGGTCCGGGAAGCCTGCCGGGGACGCATCCTGAAGGTCATCATTGAGACCTGCCTCCTGACAGACGAAGAGAAGATCCGGATGTGCCGCATCGTGACGGAATGCGGCGCGGACTATATCAAGACCTCCACAGGCTTTTCCACGGGCGGGGCGACGCCGGAGGACGTGGCACTGTTCCGGGATCATGTGGGGAAGGGCGTGAAGATCAAGGCGGCGGGCGGCATTTCGAGCCTTGAGGACGCAGAGCGTTTCGTGGAACTCGGGGCGGACCGCCTCGGCACCAGCAGGATCGTGAAGCTGGTGAAAGAACTGGAGAAGAACGGAGGCGCACTGTGAGCAGGTACAGCGAGATCATTCCGTATAAGAGGATCTTTGTCATCGTGCTGGATTCCCTGGGGATCGGAAGCGCGCAGGATGCCGCGGATTTCGGGGATGACGGTGCGGATACTCTGGGCCATATCTCTGACGCGGCCACCCATCTGGAGATCCCGAATCTCCGCCAGCTGGGGATCGGCAATCTGAAGGAGCTCTCCAAGGTGGAGCCGGTCACCACGCCGCTGGGACGCTACGGCGTCCTCCGGGAGAAGAGCCGCAGTAAGGATACCATGACCGGACACTGGGAGATGATGGGCGTCTACACCGAAAAGCCCTTCAAGACCTTTTCGGAGCACGGTTTCCCGCCGGAGCTCATCGCGGAGCTGGAGAAGCGGACAGGAAAGCAGATCATCGGGAACAAGGCGGCCAGCGGCACAGAGATCCTGGACGAGATGGCAGAGCAGGAGATCAATGAAGGCAAACTGATCGTATATACCTCTGCGGACTCTGTGCTTCAGATCTGCGGGAACGAGGAGACCACCGGACTGGAAAACCTGTACCGGTACTGTGAGATCGCCCGGGAACTGACTATGCGCGAGGAGTGGAAGGTGGGCCGGGTCATCGCCCGCCCCTACGTCGGGAAAAAGCCGGGCGAGTTCGTCCGCACATCGAACCGCCACGACTATGCCCTGAAACCGCCGCACCCCACGGCGCTGAACGCGCTGGAGGACGCGGGCCTGGACGTGTGGAGCGTCGGGAAGATCAAGGATATCTTCGACGGCTACGGCATCACCCGCGCCTGGAAATCGAAGAGCAGCGTCCACGGGATGGAGCAGACCATTGAGATCGCGGAGGAAGAGTTCCATGGTCTCTGCTTTGTGAACCTGGTGGATTTCGATGCCCTCTGGGGCCACAGGAGGAATCCCCAGGGCTACGCGGAGGAACTGGAGCGCTTCGACGTGAAGCTGGGGATCCTGATGGAGCACTTAAAGAAAACGGACCTTGTGATCCTCACTGCGGATCACGGCACCGACCCGACCTGGAAGGGAACAGACCATACAAGAGAGGACGTTCCGTTTATCTGCTGGTCCCCGTCGATGAGGAACGGAATGGGCGGCAGGATCTGGGGCGCAGACAGCTTCGGCACCGTCGGCGCCACTGTCCTGGACAACTTCGGGCTCCGGATGCCGGAGAAGTGCATCGGGGAATCACGGCTCGATTTTCTGCACTGAAGGCGGCGCACTCATTTCCCCCGGGGTGCTGAATAGTTATCATATACAACGGGCGCTGCCGTATGGTAAAATGGGGCCAGCGTATTTTAAAGAAACGAGGTATAAAGCATGAAGACAAAGGTGTATATCGACGGACAGGCAGGAACCACAGGTCTGCAGATCTTTGACCGGATTGGTTCCAGAGATGATCTGGAGCTCCTCAGGATCGCGGAAGAGAAGCGTCACGACAACGACGAGAGGAAGAAATTCCTGAATGCCGCGGATATCGTATTCCTGTGCCTTCCGGACGATGGAGCCAGAGAGGCAGTCTCTCTGATCGATAACCCCAATGTCCGGGTCATCGACGCCAGCACCGCCCACAGAACAGCGGACGGATGGACCTACGGTTTCCCGGAAGCCTCCAAAGAGCAAAGAGCGGCGATCGCTTCCGGAAAGCGCATCGCGAACCCGGGCTGCCACGCCACGGGCTTCCTTGCTTCCGCCATTCCGCTGGTGCGTCTCGGCATCCTTCCGAAGGATTATCCGGTGACCTGCTATTCCCTGACCGGCTACTCCGGCGGCGGAAAGAAGATGATCGCGGACTATGAGAGCCCTGAGAAGCCGGAGAAGCTCTTCGCACCCGGCATCTACGGCCTGACCCTGAAGCACAAGCACGTTCCGGAGATGCTGAAGATGAGCGGACTCACCTATGCCCCGGTCTTCAACCCCATCGTCGACGACTACTACAAGGGCATGGCTACGGCGCTGATGCTGCAGAACCGTCTTCTGAACGGCGCACCCTCCGCGAAGGAGATCTGCGAACGCCTCCAGGAGTACTATAAGGACGAGCACTTCGTCACAGTCAGGGAGTTCGAGGAGAAGCCCGCGACCATCTACGCGAACAAGTTCGCAGGCACCAACCATCTGGAGCTGGTGGTCTGCGGCCATGAGGATCAGACCACGGTGACTGCCCTGTTCGACAATCTCGGCAAGGGCGCATCCGGCGCAGCGGTCCAGAACATGAATATCATGCTGGGAATCGACGAGGCCACAGGGCTGGAGTGAACCCATCCGGCGGTGTGGCATTAAGAGTGCCGCGCCGCTTTTCAGAAGTTCCAAAGGAGACAGAAAATGAAAAAGAAGATCGACGTGAAAGAGTACGCCGGACTGCTGGATGAAGCGATCGGCAAAGGCATCCTTCTGAACACGCAGGATCAGAAATTCAATTCCATGGTCATCGGCTGGGGGCATCTCGGAAGGATCTGGAATCTTCCGACCTACGTGGTCTACGTCCGCGAGAGCCGCTATACCAAAGACGCGCTGGATAAGACCGGGGAGTTCACCGTCAGCGCGCCGCTTTCCGGTATTGATCCGAAGATCCAGCAGGTCTGCGGTTCCCTTTCCGGCAGGGACGTGGATAAGGTGAAGGAAGCAGGACTTACCCTGGAGGCACCGGAAGTAAACCATGTGCCCGGGATCCGGGAGTATCCCCTGACGCTGGAGTGCAGAGTCCTGTATTCCCAGAAACAGGATCCGAAGGAGATCCCGGCGGAGATCCTGGAAAAGTTCTATCCCCGGAACTGCGGACTGCCGGGCGCCGTGGACGGCAGAGATGTCCACACCGCCTACATCGGCCTCATTGAGGACGCCTACATCATCGAGTGAGCAGTGCAGTCGGGAAGCATCAGATACACAGAAGAATTACGGACACGATAAACAACATATGCAGCAGGGAAGGAGGAAAGTATGAAAAACAGAAAATACAGAGTTATTGCAGCAGCCCTGGCGGCAGCAGCTGTGCTGGTGACTCTTCTGGCCCAGACAGTTCTGGCGGGCGACTGGAAGTGGAACAGGGAGAAGGAAAAATGGTGGTATCTGGACGATCAGAACACCTATCCGGTCAACGGATGGGAGTGGATCGACGGGAAGTGCTACCGCTTTGATGAGGAAGGCTATCTGTACGTTGACACCGTCACCCCGGAAGGCCTTACAGTGAACGCCAACGGCGAGTGGACAGTGAACGGCGTCGTGCAGGAGATGGAAACTGTCCTGAAAGAGAATCCGCCGAAGCAGGAGACTGTGGTAGTGGAGACCGCGGCCGAGACCCAGCCTGCGGCGACCGAGCCTGAGACAAAGGCTGCAGAGACTACTGCAGCAGAGACGCTGCCGGCAGTGGAGACAGAACCCGAAACAAAGCCTGCTGAAACAACCGCAGCCGAGACCCAGCCGGCGGAGACCACCGCAGCCGAGACCCAGCCGGCGGAGACCACCGCAGCTGAGACCCAGCCGGCGGAGACCACCGCAGCTGAGACCCAGCCGGCAGAGACTGCAGCGGAGAAGCCGGCCGTCAGAGAAGAGAACGGCCGCCTGGTAACGCCCTGGTTCTCCTGCGATCTCCCGGAGATCTGGAAGGGCAGATATGCCTGCAGGATCTGGGACGACAACGCTGTTGCCCTCTGCAGCAAGGCAAATCTGGATCATGGCGGGACCCTGTTTACTGTAATCGCCTCCGAAACATACCGCGAGACGGACTCTTTCCCGGACTACGGAGAGATCCGCTATCTCGGCTATATCCGGAATGACGAGACGGGAAAAGAATACTATCTTTATTACGCAGGCATCACAGATGTCCCCTATGATCATCTGGATCCTCTGAAGATGGTGGAGTACAGCGCGATGCAGGTCACAGAACCTGAGGTGCTCCAGAGCATCCTGGGACCGCACGGCGAGACCCTGCACTTCCAGGGCAAGGCATATTAACAGTAACAGGAGATGAAAAAGCGCTTCGCTTCAGCGGGACAGATCCGCTGCGGCGGAGCGCTTTTCCTCTGACGAAATACACGCAAAGGACCTTGATTCCTGCCAGCGCAGAAAAAAAGAAAAAGTGCTTGCTATTTTCAGCAACCTCGGTTACAATAGCTTCTGTTGGAGATATAGCTCAACTGGGAGAGCATCCGCTTGACGTGCGGAAGGTCACAGGTTCGAACCCTGTTATCTCCACTGAAACCGCTCAGAAGAGCGGTTTTTTTGTGCAGTTTTTTCCTGTGTTCAAGAAGTCCTGATGCAGGACAGACAGTAAAAAAGGGGGGCCGGCCGCGCAAGGGCAGTCACGCAGCGGGGACAGCGCTGTCGTTTCCGGACCTCTCTCGCGAGCGTGTGTTTGGGCGCAATCTGGCCTTTCCGGGATTTTTGTACCCCTGTGCCAGGCAAAAATGAGCCGGATCGGCTCATTTTTTGCCTGGCATTGGGCGTTTTGAAGGAAATATTGAAATTTTATACCCTTTTTCTTCTGTTTTGCCTCCTAGTTCAGGTGCGAAAAGGGAACAAAAAGCAGGAAATGGCAGGAAAACGCCCAAATGGCAGAAAAAAGAGCAGAAAAACCGAAGTTTTCCTGCCCTTCAGGGGTACAAATTCTTGAAAAACCGCTGGAAACGCCCAAATCACGACCCGCAAGCTTCCATCCTCCGAAAACCGGATTTAAAGGCAATATTTTCTGTAAAATGGCTGGAAATGCCCGATCGCAGAACACAGGCCTTCAACCGCAGGACACAGTCCCCCTTTGCGTGCGGTACTTGCAGTCCGACGCTGTCCTCAGAAGGAACCCCTTCTGCGCAGGACGCCGTTCGGATGCAGCTGCTGTGGATTCTGCGGCACCCGCTGCAGGTTCGGATTCTGCGGCGCCTGCTGTTGGTGCTGATTCTGCTGCAGGTGCAGATTCTGCCGGGGCGGATTCTGACCCGCCCGCCGCTTCGGCAGATTCAGATCCAGTGCTTCCACCAGATCCAGATCTTTCAGAGATATATGTTCTCTCTTAGGGCCGTTCTGTTCCTGTGCCTGCACAGCGGGGGCCTGAGCAAACGCCCCCCGGGCCGCGGCAAACTGCTGCTTTTTGCTCTCAACAAGATCCTGTACGCGGCTTTTCTCCAGCATATCGATCCCCAGTCCAGCCGCCTTTCTCTCTGTGGATCAGATTTTTTGAATACTCCCTTCTGTTCCCCTGCGTCCACGACAAGGCGGGAATGGGAAGGCAGGCCCACTCTGTCCGGATTCTTCCCCCGGATATCCAGCCTGAAGCCGCGGTCGTCCAGGATGATCTGCTCCAGACTGAGATTCCGGGATGGATCGTAATTCCTGATAGCGTTGAGATCTGCTTCCAGAAGCCACGTCATGCTGTTCAGGATAAGCAGCCGGTTCTCATCCCGCTCGGACAGGGGCCGGGCCGGCCCTCCAGTCCCGCAGGCGGGACATGGGGTAGTCTGTTCAATATATAGCGGGGCTGTCGTCATTACCCGCCTGGACTGCGGCGATCACGACCGGGATCAGCGCGATCACAGCCAGTGCGGCTAAAAAAAGTGAAATCATCAGCATGTTTATATCTCCTTATATTCCCTCTCTCGCCATTTTCGGCGCTGTTTTTTTGTTCTGTATGGCTGCAGTATAACAGAGGAAATCTCACAAAGGTATCACAGAGAACCGAAGACCAGGGCAGCCTGCCTTACAACAAAGTCCGCAGCGGTCTTTCGGTGCTGTTATGCCCGCCATCCCGCTGCAGGATATGATATAATCAAACCAGGCAAGTATTGAAAAATGAGGTGCTGCAGATGAAGCTTGAGCGACGTATTTCCCTGGCAGTAAAGATCAATCTGCTGATCATCGCCGCGATCCTGGTGGTGGCTGCCGGACTTGTGGGGATAGGCTACCGGGCTTACGGCAAAAGAATCGATGATATCTTTGCCACGGAGACAATGCGATATTCGACCGCGCTGGCAGATTATCTGAATCCGACAGTTCTGGAACATTTCCAGAAAGAGGTCATGTCAGAGGAATACCAGGAAGTGAGGAACAGGGCGGAAGCGGCGGGCGATGCTGCCATCGCGGAAAAGTGGATGGCTGAGCGGCCCGGCGGAGACCCTTCCAGGGACCAGTCACTGCTGGATGATTATAATGAACTGGCTTATATTCTGGATTATTACTGTGAAACTTATGGCGTTGACGAGGCTTATTTCCAGATGGACAAGGATGAGGTCACCTGGAATATCATCAGCGCGTACAAGGGTTTTTTATGGTGCGGAACGACCGAAAAACAGGATGAGGTCTTCGAATCCTACGAGGACAATACCGAGATCCCGCCCACGATCTACTATAACGGAACGGGCTGGTACTGCACAGCGTGCGTACCCGTCACGGATGAGACAGGAGACAGGATCATCGGCCTTGTCGGGGTGGACCTGGATGTCAATAAAGTGATGGAAGCACGCCGCTGGTTCCTGATGAATATCATTCTTCTTGTCGTCACCATGACACTGGGGATCATCGCTGTTGCCATGATACTTATGCGGAGGATCGTCGTGCGTCCGCTGAAGCGGCTTGCAGAGGGAGCCTGCGGTTTCGCCCAGGACGGAAAAGGATATACGAAGGACGACGTGATCAGTCTGAACATCCGGTCCAACGACGAGATCGAAGATCTCTACCATGAGATCCGGTCCATGCAGGACCGTATCGTGGAGTATACGGATAACCTTACCCGGGTCACAGCCGAAAAGGAGCGCGTCAGCACGGAGCTCCGCACGGCCGCCGATATCCAGACCTCCATGCTGCCTCACGTTTTTCCGCCTTTTCCCGATCGGAAGGAATTTGAACTTTATGCGTCCATGAATCCTGCAAAGGAGGTGGGCGGCGATTTCTATGACTATTTTCTTATCGACGACGACCATCTTGCGCTTGTGATCGCGGACGTTTCAGACAAGGGTATTCCGGCGGCGCTGTTTATGATGTCCTCGAAGATCCTGCTGAATTACCGGGCTCATAACGGAGGCACTCCTGCAGAGATCTTTGCCGACGTAAATCTGAAGCTGTGCCAGGATAACAGAGAGGGGACTTTTGTGACAGTGTGGATGGGGATCCTCGACCTGGAAACAGGAAAAATGGTGTGTTCCAGCGCGGGACACGAATACCCTGAGATCAAAGGGGAGGACGGCAGATACTGCGCTTTTAAGGATAAACACGGTCTGCCGCTTGGCGTGATGGAGACCGCGCGTTATAGAAACTACGAACTGGAGCTTTCCCCCGGGGACGCGATCTTTGTGTATACAGACGGTGTCCCGGAAGCCAATAACAGCGAAAAGAAATTTTACACTCTCTTACGGCTGGAAGCAGTGCTGAATACGGTCGCCGGGCAGGATCCGATGACGATCATCCATGCCGTGCGCGCAGACCTTGACGCGTTTGCGGAGGATGCGGAGCAGTTTGATGATATCACTATGCTGTGCCTCACCTATCAGGGACCGGTCAGCGGAAAAGGAGAAAACTGACAGTGTATACCTGTGCCGATTGCGCCGGAAAGCCATGCAGGAATCATGACCTGGAGCAGCTGCCGGGAAACTGTCCCACAGCAGAACACTGTGAGGAAGAAAACCTGGCGCTGTATTCAGAAGAAGAGAAAAGAATGGCATATCTGTCCGCCAGGGTCGAAGGGGACCTTTACTGCCGGATCACACGGGTGGAAGAGATCATGGAGTACGCTCTGAGAATGGGATACTCGCATCTTGGCGTCGCTTTCTGCGTGGGGCTTTCCGAAGAAGCGAAGACTTTTGTGCGGATCCTCCGGGCGAACCATTTTACGGTGGATTCTGTCTGCTGCAAGAACGGTTCTGTGCCGAAGAGCCTTCTCGGGATCACGAGGGAGCAGCAGGCGTTCCCGGAGCGGGAGACCGAGCCCATGTGCAATCCCGCAGCCCAGGCGGAACTCCTGGAAAAGGCGGGCTGCCAGCTGGCGGTGATCCTGGGGCTCTGTGTGGGTCATGATACGCTGTTTATCCGGCACTGCAGCATTCCCTGCACGGTGCTGGCGGTAAAGGACCGGGCGCTGGCCCACAATCCAATGGGCGCCCTCTATATGGCGGACAGCTACATGAAGGACCGTCTGTTTACCTATGTGGACAGGAGGCGGGAAAAATGAAGAAGAGGGTCATCAGTCTTGGAAAGCGGACTGTCAGTATTTTTGCGGGAAGCGACGCGGCGGTCTATGCGGGACACGCGACACTCAGCCTGATCACGGCGGTATTTCCGCTGATCATGCTGATCATTTCTCTGCTGAACATGCTGCCCTGGTATTCGCCCCAGGATTTTACGGATCTGGTGTTCCGCTTCCTTCCGGACTTGCCCCAGGTCAAGAGCCTGTTTCTTAACGTCGTGACATCGCTCCGGACCCAGTCCACCGGTCTTCTGGCATCAGTGGCGGCGCTGACAGCTCTCTGGTCTGCCAGCGCGGGCGTGACTGCCATACAGAAGGGACTGAAAAGGATCACTCCGGGAGCGGAGAAGAGTATCTGGGACAAACCTGTGGCGCTTTTATGTACGCTCCTGATCATCGTCCTGATCCCCGCGTTCCTGGTGTTCAACCTCCTGGGCGATTCCCTGGTGGATCTCCTGCATTCCTTTTCCGCAGCCTTCGGTTTTGAGGAGATCACGGCCAAGATCGTCTACCTGATCCGGTGCAGCGGAGTTGTTTCCGCTGCCGCCGCTGTTCTTCTGATCCTGATACTCTACACCTTGCTGCCGGGCGGGAAGCAGCCGCTGAAGGAACAGATCCCCGGGGCGGTCTTTACTTCCCTGGGATGGCTCGTTTTCACGGAACTCTTTACCCGGTTCGTGCCCCTGTTCTGGAAATCCTCCGTCTATGGCTCTCTGGCATCCCTGTTCCTGACGATCACCTGGGTGAAGGTAAGTGTGATGATCCTGTTCCTGGGCGACGCCCTGAACGCGGCCTGGAAGGAGGAACATGCGTAAGGACAGCCGGCCGCAGGCGGTCTTCAGTACAGCGCACTTTCTTGTGGATCTCTGCTGCATCTTTCTGGAGACCGCGTATCTTCTTCCGGGAGCAGGGGACCGGAGGGCGTGGCTGTGGTGCGTCCTGGTCTATAATTTCTTTGCCTTTGCCTGCCAGCTCCCGGCGGGGATCTTCGGGGACCGGCAGAATAAGCCCTGGATCCTGGCGGGAAGCGGATGCTTCCTGATCGCAGCAGCGTACCTTATGACTGCTTTCTGTCTGAAGGCAGGGGCATGGTCTCTGCCGGGAGCAGGACAGTTTCCGGTGTCTTCAGCGTCCGGCGCAGCGGCGTCTCTGACGCTGCTTCTTCTGATCTCCGCTGCCGCAGGTATCGGGAACTCCTGTTTCCATGTGGGCGGGGGCATCGACCTGCTGCGGAGGAGCAGCGGGAAAGCAGCCATCCCCGGCATCTTTGTATCCACCGGCGCTTTTGGTGTCTGGCTGGGGCCGGTCCTGGCTGCGAAACAGTCCGCCCGCGCTTTCGGCCTGTTTTCCGGATGCACGCTGATGATCCTGACGGGCTTCATTCTCATACGGAGTCATTTCCTGAGGAAAAAAAGAGCGGAAGAGGACGATGCAGACTGGAAAGCCGGTGCAGCCCGGGATACTGTTCCGGGAAGCGCTTCAGCAGGCCGGGGAGCTGCCCTTTCCGCTGCCATCTGTCTGTTCATCGCCGTGCTGTTCCGCTCCTACGCAGGCACCATCATGCGCTACGGCTGGAAGAAAGCGTTCCTGGCATTCCTGTTCACGGTGGGGATCGTTTTCGGAAAGATGCTTGGCGGCATCATCGGCGACAGAGCGGGGTGGCGCAGGACAGCGGTGATGAGCCTGGCTGTTTCGGGGCTTCTGTTCCTGACAGCGGACCGTCATCCGGTCTGCGGCATCGCGGCGGTGTTCTTTTTCAATATGACCATGCCCCTCACACTTTCTGCGCTGGCACTGCTGCACCCGGGCAGGGAGGGAATGGCCTTCGGGCTTACGACCCTCGCCCTGTTCCTTGGAACATTGCCGTCTCTTATGGAGTCCGCCGGGCTCCTGCACTCCGGCGGAAGCAGTCTGCTCCCGGCGGTCTGCGTGGTCTCCCTGGTACTGATGGCAGCAGGACTGAAGCAGGAAGACCGCGGGGAGATCCTGTGAGGGAGGAGATCCTGTGAGAAAGGAGATCCTATGATCCCAAGGCTGATCCTGACAATGATCCTGTCCCTCGCCCTGACGGAAGCGGTGGAGCTCGCAGAAGACGTGTCCGCATTGAGGTCGGTCGCCGAGTTGACGGTTGTGCCGCTCGAGCGGTATGCGTTCAGCGCGGCCTTGTTGCCGCCCTTGCCGCCGTCCGCCTTCATCAGTTTTCCGTAGCTGCCGCTCGTGATCTGGCTGCGCTGCGCACTCAGCGCCGCCATGTCATTGGCCGCGTTGTACTTGCCGTTCAGGCTGGAAAAC
>ODAI010462660.1_pt1 | contig 16131 bp, 11 predicted proteins | sample 1539321 | NCBI WGS metagenome assembly ODAI01 (sample SAMN02144231, study PRJEB22623) | gut metagenome | biome: sheep rumen | host: Ovis aries | place: New Zealand
GATGCGGAATCTGTTGAAGAAGTTGAGTCCGTTGAAGATGCGGAAGAGCTTGATGATGTGGAAGAAATCCCAGAGGCAGAATCCGTTGAGGAAGCCGAAGAGCTTGACGATGTGGAAGAAATCCCTGAGGCGGAAGATGTTGAATCACTTGATGAAGTAGAGGATGCGGAATCTGTTGAAGAAGTTGAGTCGGTCGAAGATGTTGAATCTGTTGAAGAAGCCGAAGAGCTTGACGATGTGGAAGAGATTCCTGATGCGGAAGATGTTGAGGAAGCCGAAGAACTTGATGCTGTGGAAGAAATCCCAGAGACGGAAGATGTAGAATCGCTCGATGAAGTAGAAGAAGCTGAAACTGTTGAGGATGCAGAAGAAATCCCAGAGGCAGAATCCGTTGAGGAAGCCGAAGAACTTGATGCTGTGGAAGAAATCCCAGAGGCGGAAGATGTAGAATCGCTCGATGAAGTAGAGAATGTTGAGTCGCTTGATGAAGTCGAAGATGTCGAAGAAGCAGAATCCGTTGATGAAATAGAAGAACTTTCCGGCGTGGTTTCTGAGGCTGATGTTAGCGATGAGCTTGAGCCTATATCTGACATCCAGGAAGAGCTTCGGATTGGTGACGGCCGTGATGCTGGCGATGATGGCGAAGAGACTAATTTTTCTACCGTTACGGAAGAAGAGCGGCTTCAGAAGTTTGACGAAGAGCTTGAAATGCTCCCGGAAGTTTCCGAGCACGAGGAACAGGCCCTTGATATGGCACGGACACTCGCTGCACTTCCAGAACGCCCGCCTCATTTAAACGATGATGATAATGAAGAACTTGACTCTGAGGGCTTGAGCCGAAAATTCACAAACTCAGAGCTGCATGATATTGAAAAACTCAAGGATGCTGCCCGCTCAATCGATGAGGTTGATACAAATCTTGAGGAACTCGAAACATTTGATCCGACAAAGAAAGGTGAGGGACCTAAAATCGTTGATCCGGAAGAATACATCCCGCATTTGCTGGACAACAATGTTTCCTCGGACGATGATGTTTACAAGGATGAGGTTCTTCTTGAGAAAATTGAATTCGGTGTGCCTTCGTCTGACATTGTGAGCGACGATTCTGACGGAAGTGCGGCTGAAAATTTTGTTGCGGCTTCTGTCGATTATTCTGGCCTGGATGAAGATGATTCTGACGATGATATGTACGAGTCAGTTCCTGAGGAGAATGATGAAGAAAACGAAGTTATTTTTGAGAATCCTGCAGCCATTGACGAAAATCAAGATGAGAATCCGGGTGAATCTGATGAAATCTCGAATGACATTCCGGATGAGAATCCAGCAGCCACCGACGAAAATCAAGATGAAAATCCATCACTCTCTGACGAAATTCATGACGAAATTTCGCAAGAATCTGAAAAATTTAGTGAAGAAAAAGAAGAATCTGCCGAAATTCAATATACTGAAATTGAAGAGCCTGCGCCGTCTGAGGAAGTTGCCTCTGAGCCTGCCGAAGATGAGGATCCGCTTGATGATGCGGACTATGTGGTGCCTCTGGAATATCCGGGAGAAAATATGCCTTTTATGTTTACAAAATTTGGTTCAGATATGAACTCAGAACTTATGGAACTTGCTCCAGCTATGGGCGATGCTATCGTTCAGGACAGCGACGGAACTTTCCATGTCACGGAGTTTTCTCAGCCAAACAAACTTTCCCTCAATATGGATTTTAAAAAACTCGTTGACTCTATTCTCCGCTAGGAATTTTAAATGAATAAAAGCCTGCTGATTCTCAGCCTCGCATATCTTGTATTCGCCTTGCCTTTGTCATTCATGGATTCAAGGAAATTCAGGATTTCGTTGCCGTTTCTGGCTTTCGGGGCTTTAGCAATTATTTTCTGCAGGTTTTTTGTTCTTAGCCAGCCTTTCCTTCCATATTTTAAGAATCTTGCCGTTGCGCTCGCATCGGCTTTTTTAATTTATTTCTGCACAAGAGTTCTGACTGCCGGCGGACTTGGTTTTGGTGATGTGTTTTTCGGAATGTTTTCCGCATTGTACACAGGCTTTTACATGAATATAATCGCTACTGTTTTTGCGGCGTTGCTCGGCGTGCTGTATTATCTGTTCCTGGCGGTTGTTCAGAATATCAAAAAAAAGCAGCATATCCACAGGCCTCTGTTCGCAATTCCGTTCGTACCTTTTATCACGGCCGGAAGCCTGCTTTCTATGCTGCTGTTTTGGGTAATCGCCTAGCTTTTAGCTCTGCTGTGCGCCGCTACCGACAAGCCCTTGCATGAGCTGAACAACCAGATAAATCTTTTTGTAGACATTTACGCCAAGCTCTGCGATTGGAGTTTCGGCGAATCGTTCAAGCTCCTTCCAGTTTGTCATAAGCTCCGGTCGGTTTTTCTGATGATCCTCGATAAGAAGCTTTGTAATCTTTGCGAAAATAATCAGCTGCTTTGTCGCGCTTACGATGTATTCACGCGCAATGTTGTTGTTGTCGCGCAATGTTGTTTTGATGATGTTTGCTGCTTCCTTGTCCCGGTCTGCCCGTGGAAGAAGAGTCTTGAGCTTTTTGCCGTATTCGCCGTCTTCTTCAGAAAGTTTTTTGTCGAAAATCGTGATTTTTTCTGAGTATTCAAGAATTGCGTTGTAAGCGTCGCTCATTTCTGCCGTAAAAGGCGAGGTCGTCCATTTTCCGCGCACAAGAACCAAATCCGCATACTGTCGGACATCCCTTTTGACATATTCAAGAAGAAATGCTTTGAGGTAGTTGAGCGGTTTTGTGAATTCAAATCCACCGAGATTCTTTTTGAGGAAATATGCACTCTGCTCGTCTGTGTAATACTGGAGTGAAGAAATGTCGGTCGTTCCGAAAATCTGCTTGAGAAGGGCATCAATCTTGGAATTCTTCTGTGCATTCTCAAGTTTTTTGACTGTTTCCTGAGCCTCATTCTTTGTTTTTTCGATGAAGTCTTCGACAATCAGCTCGCGTTTTTCTTCATATTTTGCGGCATAGAGCGGATCTTTTGTTGTGAGCTGGATAATCATCTCGAATACGCGTGAAACCTTGATTTGATTGAGTCGCATCGTGATTTTTGCCCACTGGCTAGCCTTGATAGGCTCGTTTCCGCCACGCATTGCCTTGAGAAGCTGGATAAGGTCGGTCCAGTCTTCGTTTGTAGGAATTGAATAAAGGACTGCGAGGAAATCCTTGAGGTCGTTTGCTATGTATGAAGCATCGATTGCGTTGAGTCGCGGAGATTTTGAGAATTCGTTCTCGCGGATTGTTGAATCGAATTTTTTGAGGATGAAATAATAGTCGAAAAGACAGAATGATTTGAAAATCAAAAGCTGGCGGTAAAGGCTGTCGATTTTCTGGATTTTTGCCTGGTCGAATTCATTTGTGAAAGCCGCTATGTCCGACTTCATTTTGGCCTTAAGCTGGTCGAAAGGCATTTTCTTTGAGTTTTCGACGATTGCTTCCTCGGAAAGTTCCTCGACGAGAGCTTTTTGATTGTCCGAAAGCCCGAAGTTGATTACCGCTGTTTTGTACTGATTTGGATTTGGCTGACTGTTGAACAGAATCTGACATGGTGAGAGAGCCTTGTACAAATCGTAAAAGAATTTTCCCATGACAGGAAGAGCCTGATCCGAACTTGGTTTATAGAATTTAAAATGTGTTTTTGAGAGCACTTTTGCGATGTTCTTAAGCTGTTTTTTCTTTGCGGCGTCCGCATCTTTTCCGCCGACCAGAGAGTCCAAAAGTTTCTGGAAGAATGATCCTTTGTTTGCCATAGTTTAAATAATGCAGAATTCTTAATATAAAGTCAAATGCTTTATGCAATTTTATTTCAATTATATAGAATTTAATTTTGTTTAATGACAAATATATTTTTTTTTGCTATCCTATGAAAGATTTGCGGTTCTTCTGCTTTTCTTCTGGAGGATTTATATGAAAAAAATTTTGGGTGTGCTTTTTGCATCCAGCCTGATTTGCGCGGGTCTTTTTGCGTATAACCCGCCAGCCGGAGGTCAGAATGTCCTTCGGCTTACCGAACCTCAGCTTATTACTGGAGCACATTCTGCTTGTGGTGGCGGAATCTTCGGCGTTACGCCGGCTTCAATAGTCAACAACCCTGCATTGACAGCATGGGAGCAGCGCATCACTCTTGATGCTGCCGGCACTGCATTCGTCAGCACTAACAGCGATGATGACCACAAACTCGGCGGTGCTATCAGCGGAGGTTTGCTTATTCCTTCACGATGGTGCGTTTCAACGCTTCTTTTCCAGGGCGTATGGACTGAATTCATCGACATGCCTGTCGGAAACAGCCTCAATTTTATAGGCGGTGTTTCAAAAGATATCACTGATCAGGTTTCGGTCGGTATTTCAGGCAATTTCGGCCTTCTTTATGGCGATGCTACCAAATCTGACTGGAGTGCAAGTGGTGCTTTGGGAGCCTATTACAATTTCGGCGACCTCGGCCCTGTCTCAGATTTGCGCTTCGGTGTTTCAATCAACAATCTCGGAAAAGTCTTTACGAATACAGAAACTATCGGAATCAAATCTGCAAAAGATGAAGATTATGGAACAAAGCCTGACGCATGGCCTGGAATCTGCACAATCCGTACTGGCGTTGCGGCAGTTTTCATCAAACAGCAGGATTTCAATCTGGGAGCTTCTTTCGACCTTTCTTATCCTGGTTTCCAGAATGTCGTTGTTGATACCGGCCTTCAGTTCCAGTTCAGGGATTTCCTTAAAGTCTCTTCTTCATGGGAGCTTGATGCCCGCGAATTCGTTTACGATGCAAAAAATATCCTTCCTTCTGTCGGAGTCAGCTTCAAATTCCTGTTCAAATCAAAAGAAGGTTCTTACCTCGCACGAAAAGGCTGGGCTGAGAGCGAGATGACAGTTTCCGGAGCATGGAAGCAGATGTACAAGAATGTCAATGCAGTCAGTGGCGGCGTGCTCATGAATCTCGGCCTTGAGGACAGAAAAGCACCTGAAGTTATCTTGTGGGGAGAAGAATAAAAATGAAAAAATCGATTCTTGCATTTGCGGCGGTTCTTCTTGTTTCAGAAGTCGCCTATTCAGAAAAATCTCCTGTTTACATTTCTCCGAACAACGACGGCAAGCAGGATGTCCTTGAAGTTCCTTTCAAAATCAAGGAAAACAGATATGTCAAGGACTGGTCTTTCATCATCGAGGATGAGAAGGGCAATATTGTCCGCACAATCGGCAACAAGGAAAAACGAGAGTCAAAAATCACTTTCAAAACTTTCTGGAAAGCTCTTTTCACTCCAAAATCTGGCGTAACCGTTCCTTCGTCTGTTGTATGGAATGGTATCATGGATGACGGTGATGTTGCTCCGGACGGAACATATTACTACTACGCTACTGCAACCGATGACAACGGCAATTCTGCAAAAACAAAAAAACTTGTCGTCATCGTGGACAATACACCGCCAGAGGTTGATCTTGCACAACCTTCTTCAAATGAAAAAATCTTCGGTGAGGGCGCAAAACCTGTCCTTGCTATCCGCCAGAACGGTTCTGAGGAAGACTCATGGACTGGTATTTTCAGCGACGCGACAGGCAAGGCTGTCCGCACTTACAAATGGACTTCAAGTTCTCCGCTCAGCTTTGAGTGGAACGGCTCTGATGATTCTGGTAGCCCTCTTCCTGACGGCGTTTATACTTACAAAGTTTCGGCAACTGACCGTGCGGGCAATGATTCAAATCCTGCAACAATCGCCAATATCATTTATTCTGCCGACAAACCTGCTACGAACATTTCAATTTCTGGCAGCAAGTATTTCTCTCCGAACGGCAACGGAATCAATGACACGATTTCATTTTTCGTGAAAATCCCTGTTCCTGATGTAAAATCCGTCAACAAACTTGTCGAATGGTCTGTAAAAATCAACGACAAGAACGGAAAGACCGTAAAAACTTACAGCGGAAAAGACAATCCTCCGAGCAAAATCGTTTTCGACGGCAAAACTGATTCTGGTTCAGAAGCAGCGGAAGGATTGTACCAGGCTGTCGTAAGCGCAAAATACTCGAATGGATATGTTCCTGATTTGGTAAAATCTCCGGAATTCACTCTTGATAAAACTCCGCCACTTGCAAAAGTTAAGGCAAAAACTTCCGTATTCTCTCCTGACGGTGACGGAAATTCCGACATCATGGTAATCAGCCAGTCGGCTGCGAGCGATGCAGGTTCTCCTGTTGAGAACTGGACAGGTAAAATCATCGACTCGGAAGGCAATGCTGTCAGCCAGTTTGATTTCGGCTCATTCCTTCCTGATGAAGTTGAATGGAACGGTCTTGATGATTCTGGAAAACTTGCCGCAGACGGAAAATACAAATATGTCCTCACGGCAACGGATTTGGCAGGAAACTCTTCGGAATCAACTGTCAGCGACATCAACCTTGATACAAGCAAGACCGAGCTTTTGCTTGCTGTCTCACCGACGGCATTCAATCCTGCAGGAACAGACAAATCTAAATCTTCTGTCAAACTTTCTCCTGTCGTAAAAGCCGGAAGCACAATCAACGAATACACTGTTGAGGTCAAGGACATAAACGGCGAGACTGTATGGGCGCAGAGCGGAACATCACTTTCTTCTTCAATTTCTTGGAACGGCCTCAAATCGGACGGAACAAGATGCGAGGACGGAAAATATTTTGCAAGCCTTGCGACAAAATCTGCAAACGGAAGCGAGGCAAAAACTTCTTCTCAGCTGTTTGTCCTTGATACTGTTGCGCCTGAAGTAGCCTTGAGCACTCCTTATACGCTCTTCTCTCCTGACGGTGACGGCAAAAAAGACACATTGAATGTCACTGCACAGACATCTAGCGAAGACAAATGGACTGCAAATGTCCTCAATTCAGCGAACGAGGTCATATGTTCATACACATGGCAGGGCAAGGCGCCGGAAAGCATTGTCTGGGACGGCACGGACTCAGCAGGAAACAAAGTTGTGGACGGAACATATAAACTTGTTGTCCTCGCAGAAGATGCTGCCGGAAACAAAGGAAGTGCAGAAATCGGAAACATCAGAGTTGATAACCGCGAGGCAAAGGCTTACATTACGGCCGAGCATGACGCATTCAGTCCGAACGGTGACAACTTCCTCGAAACTCAGAAACTTTCACTTCGCCCGTCACTCAAAGACGGAGTTGATTCTTGGAGCGTTTCAATCGTAACTCCAGAAGGCAAAGTCGTTAAGTCTTGGTCAGACAAAGACCAGAAGGACATGCCTGCTGAAATCATCTGGAACGGCCTTGATTCAGAAGAAAAGGTTGCGGAGGGTGCATTTATCGCAAACCTCAAGATGACTTATGCAAAGGGTAACGAGATTGATGTCAATTCTTCATTGTTCATCTGCTCTATCACTCCTCCTCAGCTCACTGTAAAGACTGCTCCTCAGTATTTCTCTCCTGATAACGATGGTGAGAATGATGATTTGTATATTCAGCTTAAGGGCAACGATGTTGTTCCTCTCAAGAACTGGTCGTTCACAATCAAAGACCCGAACGGAAAGCCATTCTGGTCAACAAGCGGAAAATCTTCTATTACAGAGCGAATTATTTGGGACGGCCGCGGAAAGAACGGCGAGCTTGTCCAGTCAGCTACTGATTATCCTTACACATTCACTGTTACTGACACTCTCGGCATGACAAGCACTGTGGAAGGCAAAATTGAGGTCGATATTCTTGTAATCCGCGTTGGTGATGTCCTCAAAATGGCAGTTCCTTCTATTATATTCCGACAGGATGCCGCAGACTTTGGCGTTCGTGTTGTCGATGCTGCCGGAAATGTCAAGAAAGCCGGAATCACTGAGGCGCAGGCCGCAAACAACGAGCGAATTCTTAAGCGAATCGCACAGATTCTCAACAAATTCAAGAATTACACAGTCACCGTTGAAGGCCACGCAAACAGCATCACTGGCACCGAAGAAGAGGAGACAACTAACAAGCACGGTCTCGCTCTTGAACCGCTCTCGAAAGACCGTGCGGAATTCGTCAAGGCTAAGCTCAAGAGCTACGGTGTTGACGGAAGCCGCCTGAGCGCAGTTGGTCGCGGTGGTCGTCAGCCTGTCGCAGCCCGTGGTGATAAAGACAACGCATGGAAGAACAGGCGAGTTGAATTCATCCTTAACAAATAAATTAATCGAGCTGGCTCAGAAGTATGAGTCGGCCGATTTCCTCAAAAAAGATCCGTCTCAGTTCATGCACCGTTATTCCAGTGTGCGCGAATCTGAGATGGTCGCTTTTATTGCGGCGAACCTTGCTTTTGGCCGTCGCGAGCAAATCCTTTCACATGTCGAGCAAATCTTGAGTGAGGCGGGGCAATCTCCCTGCGAGTGGATTCTTTCCAAAAAGTACAACGAATTCTTCCCTGAAAATGATATTTCTTTCTATCGAATGTACACGAATACGGATATGAGACTTTTCTTTGACGGATTGCGTGTGATTCTTGAGTCGGCTGAGACAATCGGGGCATATTTCAAAGAAAAATGGGAAGGAGTTAAAAAATCCTCATGCCAGCAAAATCAAAAGATTTTTCTTCATCAGGTGATTTCGGAGGCTTTCCCGGCTGAGTGCAAGCTTCTTCCTCATTCCAAGGATTCTGCGGCTAAAAAAGTGAATATGCTCTTGCGCTGGCTCGTGCGTACAAATTCCCCGGTGGATTTAGGGCTGTGGGCTTGGTTTAGCAAAAAAGACTTGCTCATGCCGCTCGACACTCATGTAATGCAGCAGTCAAATGAGCTTGGCCTGATTAATTCAAAATCCGCGAACCTGAAAACAGCGATAGAACTGACAAAAAAAGTCGCCGAGGTTTTCCCCGACGACCCAACAAAGGCAGATTTTGCGTTATTTGGTTTGGGTATAGCCTCGCAGGAGGCGAGGTAAAAGCAAAGAGAGAATTTTTGGAACAAAAATTCTCGTACGAATCCGAAAATCCACGGAAGGATTTTCGGTTCGAAAGATTTCGCGTTGTTTGGACTTGGTGTAGATCCTTAAACATTATATTCAATCGTGCTTCCGACTGCGGCTTTTTCTGCGTAGACCGAACTTCTTCCGCGATACGGATTCATCAGATTCATGTTACCGAGCTGTGCTTTGATTTTGCCCATCTGAGCCTGTAAAAGATTTCGGTTGCGCTCGTTCTGTGCGAGAACCTGCTTCTGAAGGTTTGCAAGGTCAAGCTGAAGCTGCTCCACGCTCGCATTATCCGCGACAGGAACTCCCGGCATGATTGCGTTGTACATTCCCTGCATCGGAACGATGACTTTCTGAAGGCTCGCAAGATTTTTTACAATCTGATTCTCAAGCTCTGCGTGGGCGGCGATTGAATCTCCGTCTTCCATTTCGATTCTTCCTTCCTGACTTTCGAGAACCATCAGATATTCCTGAAATTTGTTTCTCTGCTGCTCAAGAAGTTTACGGAATCTTTTTAAAATCGCGATTCTTTCGTCCAATTCCTCTTTTGAAAGTTCTTTAGCCATATCTTGCTCCTGATTTTGCACTTAGCCCGTAATGTTGAGCGTTCTCTGTGCCTGCGGAACTGAATCTGCTGCCGTATTTTGTGCCGCAGATTCCCAAGCCGTGCCTAAATCCTTAATCATGCTGAGGATTTGGCGGAGTTTGCTTTTGTCCTGTTTGATACTGATGTCCATGAGTTCTTTGTTGAAATAAACATAGAGGGACATAAGGTTTTGTGCGATTTGGCCGCCTTTTTCCATGTCCAGGGAAACCTGAAGCTCATTGATGATTTCCTGAGCTTTCATGACATGCTTTCCGAAATCCTCGATTTTTGAGGCAGGAATTTTATCGTCGGCACCGAAGCATTTTTGTGCTGCACTCAGTTCCCTCTCAGCTCCCTGATAGAGCATTACGACGAGTTTGCCCTGACTTGCAGTTTTTACGGCCGTTGTCTGATATGCCGCATACGGATTTCCAAACGCCATTGTTTTCCCTCCCGAAAAACAGATATTCTCTATTATTTTCGGAAACTAAGTGAATGAGTTTAGATTTTTCTATTCACTAAAAGCGAAAAATTCTCTATATTTATAATAGCATATTTTAAATTTGAGAAAACTAATGGCAGATACTAACGAAACAAAAAAAGACGAAGAAAAAAAGAATTTCGACAAAGATCCGTACAATTTTTTTAAATTAGACCCTGACAGTGGTGATGACGATCAGAACCGCAACAAAAAGCCTTTCAAATTTCCGTTTTTCACACTCATGGTCGCGGTTGTCCTTGCGCTTGCATTTGTGAACATGTTCCTCATGCAAAAGCCTGAGACTCTTATCGATTTCTCTGAGTTTAAAAAACTGATTGATGACGGAAAAATCGTTCAGGTTGAGATGGGCGAAAATGTTTTCATTGGTTATGGTCCCGAAGAATTCAGCGTATCGACTGAATCCGAAGAAAGCCTTGCTCTAAGGACTTTCCCGATTTTGAGGCGCAACCAGCCGCAGCCGACAAATCGCAAGGTTTACAAAACGACCGGCGTTCTCATGGCAAAGTTCATTGAATTCCTCGATGAAAAGGGCATTCAGTACAAATTTGTCACAAAACAGACTAATATTTTCGTTCAGATTCTTATCAATATCCTTCCGTTCCTCATTTTACTGGCAATCTATTTCTTTATGTTCCGCAAGATGACCGGCGGAATGGGGGGCTTAGGCTCTGTTTTTGGCGGTGGAAGCCGAAACAAAGCCGTTGATGAAGGAAAGGTAAAGACCCGCTTTGCTGATGTCGCAGGCGTTGACGAGGCTAAGGATGAGCTTGTCGAGGTCGTTGATTTCCTTAAATCTCCAAAAAAATACACTGACATTGGTGGTAAGATTCCTAAAGGCGTTCTCCTCGTAGGACCTCCGGGAACAGGTAAGACTTTGCTTGCCCGTGCCGTTGCCGGGGAGGCCGGCGTTCCGTTCTTCAGAATTTCCGGCTCTGATTTTGTTGAAATGTTCGTTGGTGTCGGTGCAAGCCGAGTGCGTGATTTGTTTAAGCAGGCTCGTGAAAAGGCTCCTTGCATTATCTTTATTGATGAAATCGATGCAATCGGTAAGAGCCGAATGAATGGATTCTCAAGCAATGATGAGCGCGAGCAGACTTTGAACCAGCTTTTGGTCGAGATGGACGGCTTTGACAACGAGAAGGGATTGATTATCCTTGCCGCTACAAACCGTGCCGACATCCTTGACCCGGCTTTGCTTCGTCCTGGCCGTTTTGACCGACAGGTTCCTGTTGAGCGACCTGATGTAAAGGGCCGTGAGGCAATCCTTAGAATTCATGCAAAAAATGTAAAACTTGACGATACTGTTGATTTTGAGTCTCTGGCACATGGAACTGTAGGTTTTGCAGGTGCAGATTTGGCGAATGTCGTCAACGAGGCAGCTCTTCTTGCTGTACGAAATGGTCATGACAAGGTTTCAATGACTGATTTCAACGAGGCAATTGATAAGGTCAGCATTGGTCTTAAAAAGAAGAGCCGAAAAGACAACGAAAAAGAAATCCGGCTTGTCGCAGTTCATGAGACTGGCCATGCTCTGGTCGCAGCTTTCACTCCTGATCACACGCCGGTTAATAAAATCACTGTCGTTCCGCGCTCTCACGGTGTCGGAGGCTTTACTCAGTTCCGTGAAGAAAAAGAAGAAAAGAATTTCTTGACCCGCAAGGATATGATTAACGAGGTTGATTCTTCACTTGGCGGTCGTGCCGCAGAAGAAATCGTGCTCGGTGATATTTCTACAGGTGCTTCTAACGACATCGCGCAGGCAACTGACATCATCAAGCGCATGATTACCGATTACGGAATGAGCGACAAATTCAAGAATATGACTTTGGGCAAAGGCGTTCTCGGAAATCGTGGCGGCGAGCCGAACCTTGTCCGCGAATTCAGTGAGGCAACCCAGAACTTCATCGATGAGGAAATTGCCCGGATAATGAATGAGCGTTACGAGCATGTACTTGCTCTCCTCAGAAGCAAAAAAGATTTGCTTGAATATATTGCAAACCGTCTGATTGAAGTTGAGACAATGGATTCAAAAGAATTCAATGACATTATCAAGGCGCATGAGCATTGCGAGGATTTGGCGGCAGCAGCCGTAACCCAAGAGGTTGCTCAGCCAGAGTCAAAGGAGGCAGAATAATGAAAAAATTCCTAATTACTAAATTCTTATTTCTAAGCGTTTTCCTTTCGTCATTTTCTGTTTCTGCACAGGGAATTCTTACAGCGTCGTCATTTTTTAAGTCGGTTTCTGAAAATTACTCAACAATCAAGGATTACGAAGCTGATGTTGATATTAAAGCTGGAAAAACTTCAATGAGGGGAAAGGTTTCCTATAAAAAGCCGAACCTTCTTCGAATTGACTTTTCAAGCCCGGAAGATCAGGTAATCTGCTTTAACGGCGATTTGCTTACAATTTATTTGCCAGGAAATGCGGCAATCTTGAATCAGTCAGTGGATAATTCGTCAAACAATGGCGCAAACCTTGCTACGGCGCAGGGATTGGCTTTGCTCGGCCGTTACTACTCTCCGGCTTATGAAACCGGTCAGGAAGCTGTTCCTCTTGAGGAAGGAAGCGAAGAAATGGTCGTCAATCTCGTGCTTCGCCGCCGAAACATGAGCGAGGCATTTTCTATCATCAGAATGGCCGTCACCCCAAGCTCAATGTTAATCCGAAGAATCTCGGCGGTAACCCCTCAGGGCGAAACTTTTGTCTTTGACTTTAGGAACTATAAACTTAATTCTGGAATTTCTGACCAGAGGTTTATTTATGATCCGCCAACATCGGCAAACAATTACAACAATTTCCTTTTCTCGGAGTAATTAAAAAATGGAAAGCTATGGTGAAATCCTAAAAAAAGCGCGTGAAACACAGGGAATCGATTTTGAGACAATTTCCCGCGAAACTGCTATCACTCAGGAATATCTTCAGGCTCTTGAAAAAGAAGAGGCCGGGGTTTTTCCTGGCGAACCGTATCTTGTCGGATTTTTGAAGACTTATGCTGATTACCTTGAAGTAAATACCGAGCATGTCCTTACATTGTACCATGCAAAGAAAATTCAGGAGACTCCGCCACCGCTTGCTCTGACTGCACGGGAACGCCCAAGATTCTTGATTCCGCTGATTGTCACCATCTGTGTCATTTTCTTGATTGGAGCAACTGTCGTTCTTACTCTTGTTTTCAGGGCAAGATTTGTCAGCAAGGCAGAAGACGAGTCTCTTTCAAGCGGAAATGAATTCAAAAAATACGAGCTTACAGAAAAGCCGTTCTCTGGCAGACTCTTCAAAAGCGACCAGCTTATCATGGGTACCGACAAAGGCAACATCTTCCTTACTGTCGCAGAAACCGAGGGAATCTTTGCACTGGAGACTCCTGCAGGCGTTCAGTATGTTGAACTTTCTGAGGAACTGGAGCTTGATGTTGATGGAAATTCAATTTCTGACCTTATCGTTTATGTCTCTGATGTTTCTCAGAAGAATGTTGACCGTGGAGCCGAGGTAAAAATCATGCTCAAAAGCTCTTCAAATGCGGCAATTGCTTCACCTGATGAAAATCAGATTCCTAACGCCGAAGATTTGCCGAAGGAGCAGGCTCGAACCGAAGTCTTCTCTGATACAAGGGCTTATCCATTCACAATCAACGCAAGCTTCCGTGGCGGATGTTTGTTCCGTTATCGCCCGGACCGAAAGGATACTGTCGAGGATTATTTCGCAACTGGTGATATTGTCAACATTACTGCAAGCAACGGCGTGCGCCTGTGGATTTCAAACGGAAATGCCGCTAAGTTGCAGATTGTCGCAAATTCTAAGACTTATGATCTGGCTGTTCCAAAAGCTGGCGAAGTAATCGCTCAGGACATCAAGTGGATTAAAGATACTGACGGCCGATACAAGGTCGTAATTGTGGATATTGACTAGAAAGCGGAAAGTGGAAAACGGAAAATTAGCCTTTTCTGTTTTGCAAACTGAAATATCTGGAGTAATTTTTTTTTCATGAGATTTTTTATTGACCAGCATGGATGTGCTAAGAATCAGGTTGACGGTGAATTAATCATCAATCTTCTCAAAAAAAAGGACTGGGAACAGACTTTTGAGCCGACCGAAGCTGATTTAATCGTCGTAAACTCGTGCGGATTCATCGAGTCTGCCAAAACAGAGAGCATTAACGCTGTAATGAGCGCACGACAGATGTACCCGAAAGCCAAGATTTTGCTTGCGGGCTGTCTTGCCGAGCGATATGCCAACGAACTCAAAGACGATTTGCTTGAGGCCGATGGCTTTTTTGGCAACGGAGATTTGAGCCAGATTTATAAAGTGATTGAGCCTCTTATGAAAGACGAGCGACCTGTGCTTGTGCCTGAGCAGAAAGGTGTTTGCTGTGGCGACCGTAATCTTCTTCTTTCATTTAAAGGCACGGCTTTCGTAAAAATCACAGAGGGCTGCAACAACCGATGCTCGTTCTGTGCGATTCCGATTATCCGTGGCGACCTTCGAAGCCGAAAAGCAAGTGAAATTATCGAAGAAATCAAAGATTTGGTCTCAAAAGGCGTGTACGAAATCAACCTGATTGGTCAGGATTTGGCGGCGTATGGAACTGGAGCTGAAGATAATTGTTTTGGCGACGGAAGGACAAAGTTGCCGAACGGAACGCCGGGAAGTGAAGTTTTGACGCAGACGGACGCAGACGGACGCAGATTGATTGATGAAAAAAATATCTGCGTGAATCAGCGAGAGTCATCGTCTGATTCTGAATCTGGCCTTGCTCGGCTTATCAAGATGATTTCTCAGATTGAAGGAACTTTTGCGGTTCGTCTGCTTTACATTCACCCGGATCACTTCAACGAAGATATTCTTCCTGTTATGAAGGCTGATTCACGATTCTTGCATTATTTCGACATTCCGTTCCAGAACGGCGATGATGCGATTATCAAATCGATGAACCGCGTAGGCTCTGCTCAAAAATACAAGGCACTCATTTCCAAAATCCGCGAAACTTTCCCTGATGCGGCAATTCGCACCACTTTCATGGCAGGTTTCCCAGGTGAAACAGAAGAGTCTTTCGAGAACACAAAAGCCTTTTTGCGAGAGACTTCGACTGACTGGAGCGGCTGCTTCTCATATTCAAAAGAAGACGACACTCCGGCTTTCAGTTTCAAAAAACAGGTTCCGCACAAAATCGCTGAAAAGCGTGCGGCAGAACTTGTCGAGATTCAGGCAGAAATTACCCGCGAGCGATTAAAGACTCGTTGTGGCGGTGAATGTGACATTCTTATTGAGGAAGTGCTTTCTCAGAGCGAGGAAAATCCCGATGAAGGTTTGGCAATCGGTCGCGCATGGTTCCAGGCTCCCGAAGTTGACGGAAGCGTTGTCGTGCGTTACGACCGAAGTGCTGAGTCAGAATGTAATGCCGTCAAAACAGGCCGTCTTGTCCGCGTAAAAATCGTTTCAAGCGGTGATGTTGACCTGAACGGAGACTTTGTTTGTGATTCGCCACTGAATTCAAAAATCGCAAAGTCTGATGCACTTCAGTTTGCTCAGGAAGTGTAGCCGGAAACTTTGTGGAAAAAATTCCGCTTTTCCGCTAGGATGGTTTAATGGCTCTTGAAGACGAAATCCTTTCTGACATTGCATCTTCTCAATCTGGCGAGCTTTCTGAGCGGGCAAAGGAATATCTTTCAGTCTTGAATCCTGAGCAGTACGAAGCTGTGGTTCATGAAGGAAGCCCGCTTTTGATTCTGGCGGGGGCAGGCTCTGGTAAAACCCGCGTTATTACTACAAAAATTGCCTGGCTGATTGGCGAAAAAAATGTGAACCCGTATTCAATTCTTGCGGTCACATTCACTAAAAAGGCCGCGAATGAAATGCACGAAAGGGCTGTTGCTCTGGAGCCTCGCGCAAGCGAAGCTCAAATCCGCACATTCCATTCTTTCGGCGCATGGTTTTTACGCATGTATGCCGAATACGCTAGCGTTGATCCAAATTTCACGGTTTATGATGATGAGGACGTTGTTTCTCTGATTCAGAAAGTCGAGCCAAAACTTACCAAAAAAGAAGCTGCTCAGTATGCCCGCAAAATCGCGCTTGCAAAGGATTATTGCCTTAAGCCTGAC
>ODAI010517797.1_pt1 | contig 16130 bp, 14 predicted proteins | sample 1539321 | NCBI WGS metagenome assembly ODAI01 (sample SAMN02144231, study PRJEB22623) | gut metagenome | biome: sheep rumen | host: Ovis aries | place: New Zealand
TCTATCACTCAAAAAATTAGTTGTTAAAAAACGAATAAATTTAAAATAGAAAAATCTCATTACATCAAAATAAATAAAAAGCACAGATTTTTCTGTGCCATAAATATCTTATTTATTAGTTATTTTTTGGAAGAGGAATAGGTACTTCTACATCTACTGTAGTAAATGATTTAACTTCTAGTGTTTTATTTGTGGTTAATAAGTCTGGTATATCAGTTTCAACTTTGTAATATAAAGCAAAACCTAATTCTTTATCTATATAAGCAGTTCTATTCATCTTTCCTTGTTCTGGAATATTTGCTTTGTAATAACATTCACTGGTGTTTCTATTAAGTATTACTTTATTTCCTGTTTCTTTATGTTGATAGGATCCACCATCATAGAAAAGCATAAATATCGAATCATCAAAATCTCTCGTGAAGCTATTAGCAGCGTCTTCATAAGTAAACACTACTTGATGGTTTCCATCTCCATTTCTAGAAAAGAAGTCCATCGAATTATCTTCGTTTAATCTATAACCAAAATCAGCGAAGAAGATAGAGTCAGTGGCAGTGTAATAAAAGGTATCACCTTTCATCATAAACTCATAATTCCAAGTTAATTCTTCTTCGCCCATATAACGTGTATAAGTTAAAGTGAGATCAAAGCCAGTTTCTTTACCAAGTGTAAAAAGATTATCAACCACTTCTTCTCTAGCAGGTAAGTCTATATCTCTTTCAATACTCTTGTTACATGAAAAAAGTGAAACCGTAAGAGCAGTAACACCACCTACTAAAATTAGAGCGGATCCACCAATAAGAAGTAATCTTTTACGTTCCATAAATTTTTCCTAGAATTATTTAATCATTCTTTAAGTAACGAGAAAAGATAAATATAGAATAAATCACATAAAATAAAACACCCACTGGGTGCTTATTCCGTTAATAAGAGAGTTTGCTTTTCTCTATGTCGATTAATGAAATACATTGATAAATCTAAAGAGACAAAGGTGAAGTTAATCGCATAAATCATAAAGACCCACCAGTCCGTGGACCAGTTAAATGATGTGGAAACAAATTTCGAACACATTCCAAAGATATATCCTGTATCAATAAGGATTAAGAATAATAAGCTCTTTCCTTTTGTGCTTTTACTCTTTATTGACTTCATTAAACTAATTGGCCAACTAATACCAAAAAGTGCTAACATCACTACTTCAAAGATTTTCGCTAATAGCATAACACTTACCTCTTCTATTTGAATTCTTCTTAAATATAACGAGTAGCAAGATTCTCTTCAACTAGTCTTTTGTTTATGGAATTGCTATTTTGTAAACAATTGCCACCACTAGTAAAAACACATATCATAGAGTTATAAATAAAGTAGGTAAGCATTATGGCAAGTATAAAAAGATATTGTGGTAGTTATATTTTAGAAATTAACGGAAATATGATTAAAGAGTATTGTGGGGGATATCAATATGAAATCTCTGGCAATATGGTTAAAAGATACTGTGGTCCATATGTTTATGAAATTCAAGGTGACCGCATTAAAGAATATTGTGGGGGCTACCTATTAGAGTTTGACGGAAGAATGATTAAACGTTATTGTGGGGGATATATCGCTGAATACGATGGAAGAATGATTAAACAATATTGTGGAGGTTATCTCTATGAGATTAATGGCTTCCTCGACCACAAACAGTTAATGGCGTTATTCGCAATCCTATTCGCATAATTAGACTCGTTATTGAGTCTTTTTTCTTGATTTGTTGAAGATAATTTTATCGTGATGTATACTTAAAAATATGAAAAAACTTAAGTATATTTTACCTTCTTTGTTTGTTGTTACTATGTTAACTGGTTGTTGGGTTGACAAGAACGACTATGTTACTACAAAAGATGTTTCTGCATCGGTTGTTTCAACAGTTAAAATGGGTAACAAATATAAGAACACTATCGAGTTCACCAATAACGGTGAAATGTACGTTCTTAAAAGAAGATTTAGTTTTAATACAGAGGACAATAACAATTATCAATCCAAAGAAACATATGCTGATTGTGAACGCCTTTTTGACAGTGAATTATTAATACCTCACGGAAAGGTTAGAACCAAAACACCTTATATTACTAACGAAGAAATTAGTGACATAGATTTTACTGCTTACTGTATATATGGAGAGATTGATACATCAATCGAGTTCTCTAATATCACTATCGAGAAGAATCCTAACTGTGATAATGGATATTTGTATGAATCATTTTCAACTGCTACACGTTATTTTATAGAAGTTGTCCACGTAACATATAAAGGGATAGATTATTATTTCTCTCCAACTGAAGACAGCCATAATTTTAAAACCACAGAAGAATTAGATTTAAACGAATTAACGGTCAAAGAAGTATTTGGAATTGTTCCAACTTATAATCGCAAAAGTAACGAAAAGACTATAGACACGGCAATATCAGTAGCCGCCATAACTACCACTATTTGGATTGTTGGAGGGCTACTATTAGCTGCGTTACTAGCAGCCGGCATTGTCCTCATAATCGTCTATGTAAATAAAAAATCTAACAAAATTAAGAACAAATAATTAAGCTAAAGAAAAACGTCCGCAAGATTACCTATGGACGTCTTTTTTTATTTAAATAATATAATATTATCTAAGAGCTTCTTCTTTTGTTTTATAGATTTCATTACTGTCACGATAGACAAATTTGAATGGCATAATCATTAATCTTGATTTGCCTTCTTTTTTGCCAAAAGCGAATGGTAAAGATCTAATCGCTTTATTGTCTTCTTTAATCCATTTATTGAAGAGGAAGAATCCTAAACAGTAGCAGACTCCACACAAGATAATTAAACCACCAATAACAATTAAGGCAATTGCCCAACCTGGTAAGCCACTTTGAGGAGCTGTAAACGGAACCACAAAGGCAACTTCGCTTAATCTATCCGTTTCAAAAGACAAGACATTACCAGTGATTTTGTAGTTTTCAATAAAAGAAATATCGTTTTCACTATGAATGTGAAGAACTTTTAGCTCTTCAACATTTAAGCCATCAGGAAGAGTAATCTCAACGATAATAATCATTCCTTGCTTGATATCGGATGGTTGAATCACTGTTTCAACTCCACCAACAGTTCTCACGAGTTTGATGTCATAAACACCCGCGATCTTTTGATTATTTCCTAGGGCTTCTTGAATATTTCTATATTCAGTCGTGCCTTCTTGAGCTTGCACAGAAGTTTTGACTTCCACTTTGACAGTGACATTAACAGGGATTAATTCACCATCTTTGCCTTCAACTTTCACACCGTTATCTTCAACAGTTGGTTGGTGGGCAAGAAGATCATATTGTTCAATATCTTCAAATAAAACATCCTTGTTAGTAACTAATTCTTTTTGAGCATCAGTTAATTTATCGTACGCTGCTCTAGCCTCATCAATCTTACCTTTGCATTCTGGAGTGTACTCCACTTTTCCGATTTCATTAATAAGAGCTTTAACTTTATCTGCCTCTATTTGATCCTTAATCTGTTGCAACGCTTCTTCTGAATCTTCGAGAACATTATAGTTTGTAACATCTGGTTTAACTTTATCACTTAATGAATCATAAGCTGTTCTAGCAGCAGTTATCAATTCTTCTTTTTCAAGAGTAACTTCGCCGATAGAATTTATCTTTTCAATTATTTCATTCACTTTAAGAATAGTATTCTCAGTATCTGTGACCGCATTATCTAAGGCAGTTACAGCATCAGCGATTTCTTGAACTGTTTTGTTGTCATCATCTCTCACTGCTTCCGCCTCTTTAATTGCATCATCTAGAACACTTGCCACTCCAGGATATTGATTTTTGATTGAATCATAATAATCCTTCTTTTCTAAAATCTTATCAACTAAAGCTGATTTATCATTTGGAGAAATAGTCACTTGGAAAGAGGCTGGGTCAGTACTTTCATAACCAGCATCACCCACAACTTTATAGGATACTGTATAAGTACCTGTAGAAATAGCTGATGCTACATCGGTGCTCCAGTCTCCATCATCAACCTTATAATGCATGGTCCCGTTAGTTGCAGATCCAGCATTCACTAATGCTTGGGTTTCACCTGTATAATGTAAATCAGTTTTTGCTGTTGGAGCGGTGTAATCAACAGGCAAGGCATTGATTGTCACTTTGCTTGAGCCTCTATGAGTATTAAGCCCCATAGTGACTTGGTAATAGACGGTATAATCACCAGGAAGAGTGAATTCTGGATTTGTATCCAAATCATATGTTCCTTCGGTAAGGCCATATTTTATTGTATGGTCAATAGTATCATCTTGAAGCGCAAGAGAAATGGAATGTGGCTGACCATCATAATCACCACTATATCCTGTTGGAGTAACGTTATTATAAACAACGTTGTTTCCATCTCTTCTAACAAGCTTATTGCTATTGGAGACGAATACTTCATTTGGAATGCCGTTATTATATGAGAAATAATTATAAATAGTCGATCTACGAATATCGTCAAGTCCAAACTTAGCGTTTTGACTAAGTTCACCTGTGATATTAAATGTATCTGTTTGGCCACTATGATTGATAGAAATATCGGATGGACTTCCATCTTTTAATCTATTTTCATAAATGTATGTATCACCTTGAACGTTTAGTTGCGCCTGTTCACATAAACCCGCTGGTCTAGATGCTGCAACATTTTTATAGATCTTGGTATTAACTAAAGTTAATGATCTGTTATTGGCGTGGTGGAAAATACCGCCAGAATTACCATCAGCAACATTGCCTGTAATTACTGTATCACGAATATCCATTTCACTATTCATGTTCTTTTTATAGGTGTAATTTATCGCAGCACCATTTCCAGTTGTCTTATTACCAATAATAGTTCCGCCATACATGTATAATCTCGTTGTATTGCCTTTGCTAGAACCGCCAGGGAGATAAATAGCTCCTCCAGTGCTTACACCTTTAGCACCAGTAATATAACCACCTGAAAAAATTTCATAATCACTTTCATATGCATCATTAACAGTTGCTAGTCCTGTTTCATCAATTTTATATTTATGAGTTGTGGTTTTATTACAATCATAGATATATAAACTTCCAGCGGCGGGAACTTGAATAGCGTTTCCCGTGCCCGTCATTATAATACCGTGACCATTTAAACATAGCTTTGTGCCATTTGACGGTTGCCAAGTGGAAGAAATAGTTACATCGTTAGTTAAATAATAGCTTCCACTACTTGGTAAGGAGTTATTGCTAGTCCATTCGCTAAAAGTTGTCCCGTTATGAGAATGATCATCAGCGTGAACTTCTAAATATTTTCCTTCTTTTGAAGCGTTAGTCCCTACCATAGCCGCTCCACCTATACTAAACAAACATGCAACTCCTAATGCTAATATACTATAAAACTTGTTTTTCATACTGTCCTCCCAACGTATATAGTTAGATGCGATATTAATTTACAACCACATGTGCAACAAAAGTGCCACACAAATAAAAAAGCTCCATTATTATTAATGGAGTCTATTTCTTTATTAAGCTTGATGTTTCTTAGTGATATTTAGGAAGGGAATTGGTTAATTCTATTTTCCTTTAATCCTTAATAAATATTTTAAATAAAAAAGGCAGTTTTGTAACTGCCATATTTTGCTGTTTATCTTTTGCCTACACGACCAATGTATGGCTGATCATTATAAAGATCAATTTTTTATTGTTTTTCTAGCCATTCACCGATATCAATGATTCTGATGCCTTCATATTGACTCTCTGGATGTTTGATTCTAGTAATAACCATTTTTGGATAAGCAAACCGATTGGGCGAAATTTTGGGGGAAATTTCACTCTTCTTCTCTAGTGTAGGCGATAAATGTGTATCAATTTTAATTGCATATTTTTGCGCATAAGTATGCAGTTAGATTTTATAATATTTAGTGTATTTGCCTTTTTGAATCATTTGAATACGCTTTGAACCAACAAGTTCACCTAGTGATTTCTCAATCGTAGTCCTTGATAGATTAACAAGTATTTCTTCAATACCACCTTTGGTAATTGGGGTTTTACAATCATTTATAACTCTCAACACTTTTTCATTTGCAACACTGTCCATAGAATTTACTTCAAGGATATACGCTAGTTTTGAATAACCTTCTTTAAGGCATTCAAGCATAAAATGAACAAAGAAACCATAGTCATTTTTTTCTTCGTGCCACCCAATTGAGGATTTTTCTAAAGACTCATAATATTTATCGATGTTATTCAATATAACATAACTAAAAGAATAATATTGGTCTAACTCATAGCCATATTTCAAAAGTAAAAATGTTGTTAATAAGCGGGATACACGACCATTACCATCGTAGAAAGGATGGATGCACAAAAAATCTAGAATGAAAGCAAAAATAGTTAGCAATTTATTGCATTCTATATCTTTCATACATTCGTTAAATTGATAAACTAAATTGCTCATTAAACCATCGACATCTTCAGGTTTTGATGGAATAAAAACTGTTCTGATTAAATTATTGTTCTTATCAAATTCACGTATGTAATTTTGTTCTGTTTTATATTTCCCACCAAAATCAGGAGTTAAAGATTCGTAAAGGTAATAATGTAAATCTTTAATATAAGATTCAGACAAAGATTGATATTTATAAACTTGGAAAACATTCTCTAAAGCTTTGTTATACCCAAACAGAAGATATTCTTCCTTTGTTTCAGGATCCATATGCTTAAGTAAGATGTCCTCTTCTCGAATTTTGTCAATTTTAATTCCTTCAATCTCGTTACTAGAAGTAACACTTCTTCTTTTGTTTAAATCATGAAGTCTATTTAACTTTACTTTTGTTGGTAAATTAAAAGTTCGTCCCCTATTCATTTCTACAGCTTGAAGCATAGAAATAATAAAAGGGTCATTTAAGTTTAGGACAGTTTCTTTTAAATTAATTAATTTCATGACTATATTATAATATAGCGATAAATGTGTGTCAATTTTAATTGCATATTTTTTCGTAAAAGTATGCAGTTAGATTTGAACAAAAGCAATAAAAAAACTCCTTTTATTTCAGGAGCATTTTCAAACTGAATGGGGCGAACGATGAGAATCGAACTCACGAGTGTCTGGTTCACAGCCAGATGTGTTAACCACTTCACCACGTTCGCCAAATCGCAAGAGATAGTTTATATAAATATCTCCTGTTTGTAAAGAGAAATATAATAACAATTATATCCTATTTATGATTCATCATTTCTTTAGCAATCTTTAAGATTGGTAACTCCCTATCGATTACTAGCGAACTGATTTTTGTTCTTTTCGTGCCTTCGTAATTTTTAATCGCTTCATCTATGCTCATCCACTTGAGTTGAATATTTAATTCAATCTCTTTATCAGTTAAGTGCTTTTCATGAAGTGAAGTTACATGACACATATAGTAATGGTTATTGTTTCTACGATAGATAAGATTATAGAAATCCACTACTCGACCGATTTCTACAATTTGATCGATTTCCGCTCCAACTTCTTCTTTTAGTTCTCTTTTAAGAGCCTCGATAAGAGTTTCTCCTTTTTCTACTCCTCCTCCAGGAGTTTCAAAATAATCACGATGACCAAACTTGTCATCGCTAAGAACGTAGTTAAGAGCAATCTCGTTATTATCGTTATAAACAATAGCCCTGACAATGGACCTTGTGTGGTTATAGCCATTGTCAGGGAATTGATTATCCTTTAAAGAATAAAGTAATTTCATCTAATTATTTGCTTGTTAAGAAAGCAACATATCCTTTATACGCTTCAAATAAATCGGCTTTAGAAACAATTTCCATTGGAGCATGCATATTGAAGACTGGTAAACCAGCGTCAATAACATTCATATTGTAATTACCTAAGATATAGGCAATTGTTCCTCCGCCACCTTGGTCAACTTTACCAAGTTCAGCATTTTGCCAGTTAACATTAGCGTCATCCATAACTTTTCTAATCCAAGCATAATATTCTGGGTTAGCATCGTTAGAACCACTCTTACCTCTGCTACCAGTGTATTTATTAAATACAAGACCATAAGCGAAGTAAGCAGCGTTATTTGGATCAGAAACACTTGGGAAAAGTGGATCAAACCCCGCAGAGACATCACTAGAAAGCATTTTAGAATTCTCCATGGTGAGTCTTGCTTTCCATAGAGCATCACTCTCTCCAGAGAGTTCGATTAATTTAGCAATCGCGTTTTCAAAGAAACGTGATTGAGCACCGGTGGCGCCAACTGAACCGATTTCTTCTTTATCAACTAAGATGCAGCAAGAAGTATATTCTGGTTTATTGACATCAAGAAGGGCCATTAATGAAGTATAGGCACACACTCTATCATCGTGTCCATAGCCTGCTACCATTGAACGGTCTAGACCATAGTCTCTAGCTTTTCCAGCTGGAACAACTTCAATTTCAGCAGAGACAAAATCTTCTTCTTCAACACCATATTTGTCTTTAAGAAGTTTTAAGACGTATGCCTTAGTGGCGTTCTTTTCTTCTCCTTCAAGTGGTCTATTACCAATTGTGACATCAAGGTTTTCACCTTCAATGACTTTCGCTGCTGGTTTAGTTAATTGATCAGCGGATAAGTGAATAAGTAAATCAGAAATACCAACAACTGGATCATTCTCATCTTCACCAACATGAAGTTCAACTGTCTTACCATTTTTAAGACAAATTACTCCATGTAAGGCTAATGGGATAGTAACCCATTGATATTTCTTAATTCCACCATAATAATGAGTGTCCGCTAAAGCGAATTCATTTTTCTCGTAGAATGGGTGTTCTTTTAAATCCATTCTTGGGGAATCGATATGTGCTCCTAAGATTCTTAAGCCTTCAGCGATTTTCTTTTCACCGATAACAAAGGCACAGACATTCTTGTTTCTGTTGATAAAGTAAACTTTATCTCCTGGAGCAACTTTCTTTAAGGTATCAATATTTTTGAAGCCTTTTGCCTCGAGTCTTTTGACCGCTTCTTTAACAGCGAGTCTTTCTGTTTTGCTTGCTGAAAGGAATTCTTTATATCCTTCCGCAAAATTCATCACTTCTTTTTCAAGAGTGGCATCGTATTTTTTCCAAGCATTTTTACGATACATATATTAATCCTCCTATTTTTCACCACTGATAATTTCCGCTAAACCGCCAAGAGACGTTTCTTTATATTTAGCGTTCATATCTAGACCAGTCTTATACATGGTCTTTACTGAATCATCATAGCTGACATGAATGTCATCATCAGGAATGATGACTGCTAATTTTACAGCGTTTATCGCTTTAATTGCAAATAAAGCGCATCTTTCTATACAAGGAATTTGTACATAACCTTTAACTGGGTCGCAAGTTAAGCCTAAAGAATGCTCTAAAGCAATCTCTGCGGATTGAACAATATCCACGGTTGATTTATCAAAGCAATAGGCAATTAAAGCTGCTCCCATAGAGCACGCTACTCCAATTTCAGCTTGGCAGCCTGCTTCAGCTCCACTAACGGAAGCATTCATCTTGCAAACTATACCAAATAAACCAGCAACCATAAGTCCTTCGATGATTTTTTCATCTGATAGATTAGCGCTTCTAAGATATTCGATACATCCTGGAATAACTCCAGCACTGCCACATGTAGGAGCAGTACAAATAATACCTCCACTAGCGTTTTCTTCAGCAACTGCGTAGGCTGCTACTGCTGCTTTCATGGCATTGCCTTTAATACCTTCAGATCCGTTATTCATTGCCTCATACATTTCTTTAGCTTTTCTTCTAACTTTTAAAGAACCTGGAAGATATCCTTCTGCTTTTAATCCTCTCTCTTTAGCGGCCTCCATGACTTTTAATACTTTTTTAAAGTATTCTTTGATATCTTTGTCTTCGTGCATTGAGACATAATCATATAAAGAGATTTTGTGTTCTAAGCAGTAATTCATGATATCTGTCATATATTGATGAGGATATATTTCTCCTACTGCTTTACTATCGATATTATCGGCGTGGAGAATAGAACCTCCTCCAATAGAGATAACATTTTCAATGTATCTTGATTTTTTAGTGGTCACATCAAACTTCATGGTGTTTGGATGTCTAGTATGTGTTTTTTCATCAAAGATGATTTCGTGATCAATCCCTTTTAAGGTCATATCGATAATGTAATCGGTTAAGTGACCTTTTCCAGTTAACGCTAAAGAGCCATATAAAGTGACAACCACTTTAGTGATATCTTGGTATTTTTTAAGAATATATTCACACGCAAAATGTGGTCCCATCGTATGTGAAGAAGAAGGACCATGTCCGATAATAAATATTTCTTTGATTGATCTTAATCCCATGAATTTATTCTCCATAAAATGCGACTCTATTTAGAATCGCATCTTTTTAATTAATAAATTTATTTATTAGGTCTTGAGAGTACACGACTTTTGTACCCTTGACTACTGAGTTAACAATAAAGACGTTAGAGCCAATAACTGAATTCTCTTCAATTACTGTTTCTCCTCCTAAAATAGAGGCTCCTGAATATATCACAACATTATCTTTGATAGTTGGATGTCTTTTAACGTTTTGTAAATCTCTTCCCTCTTTTAAAGATAAAGCACCTAAAGTTACTCCATGATACATCTTAACGTAGTTACCAATCTCACTAGTTTGTCCAATTACTATTCCAGTTCCATGGTCAATAAAGAATGGAACACCAATTTTACAACCTGGATGAATATCAATACCAGTTTCACTATGAGCGAGTTCAGTAATTAATCTAGGAACATATGGAACCGCTAAATCATAAATGATATGAGCGATACGGTAATAAGTAATTGCTAAAAAGCCGGGATAAGTAATAACTATTTCATCTTTAGATTCACTAGCAGGGTCACTTTCGTAGAAAAAGTCTAAATCTTGAAGAAGTTTTCCCTTAAGAGTGTCTAATTCTTTAATAAACTCATCAGATGTATATCTGCAAACATATCTTTTATACATTTTTTTGATTAGTTTGATTTTCTTGGAAAGATATTCTTCTTCACTGACAGTCATTTTTTCAAAATAACCTGGAAAAAGAAAAGTTCTCACAAGGTCAACAAACTTTGCAATTTCTTTCCTTCTTGGGAAGGTGTCAAAACAAGTTTCTAGTCTCTTTTCCATAAATGTGTAGCCGTATGCATATATTATATGTGAGCAAAAAGAAACCGCAAACAAAACGATAAAAAGAAGTTATAATATTTACGAGGAATACATGTTATGAATAAACAAGACACCACACTTTTAAGTGCGAATGGCTATTCGCTTTCGTTATCCGTTTTTCCAGCTCAAAAAGCAAAAGCAAATATAATGTTTGTCCATGGAATGGAAGAATATAAAGAAAGATATATTGCATTTGCCTCTTTCTTACAAGAGCACGGATATAACGTTATTACTAGTGATTTAAGAGGGCATGGAAAAGATGCACCACAATTATCACACATTGCTGATAAAGATGGAGATAAACTTATCATCCAAGATCAACAAGCAATAACAAAATATATTGAGACCACTTTTCCAGATTTACCACTTTATATTTTTGCTCACTCTATGGGAACGATTATCACTAGAGTCTTACTCCAAAATGATTCTAAGAAATATCAAAAAGTAGCGTTAAGTGGATATGTTAATCCTAATCCTGCAAGTGGAGTTGGTTTAGGTTTAACTAGATTAATTAAAGCCTTTAAAAAACCAACAGGTCACTCTAAATTAATTAACGATTTAGCGGTTGGTCAATTTGGTAAAGCAATTAAAGACAGAAAGACAGAATTAGATTGGCTTTCATATAATGAAGATAATGTTAATAAATATATTGAAGATCCTCTATGTGGAGTTGAATTTACTCTAGCGAGTTTTGAAGCATTATTCTCATTATTAAATCAAATGGGAAAAGTTAAATCATATAAAGACGTTAATAAAGAAATGCCAATTCTTCTTATTGCAGGTGACGCTGACCCATGTACTGGACTCGAAAAAGGAAGAAAAGCATCATTGGATAATCTTCATAAAGCAGGATTTAACGATGTCTCTGTTATCACTTTAGAACATATGAGACATGAAATCCTTAACGAAGATAATAAACAAAAAGTATACGAAGATATCCTAGAATTCTTCGATAAATAATTAACCTTCTATTAGTAAACTGCCGAGAGAATTTCTCGGCTTTTTATTTTTTATTTATTGCTTTTAATTATTAAAAGCACTATAGTATCCTCTTATGGAAAACGAAAAGAAACAACTTACTAAAGAAGAAAAGAGAAGAGAAATCTTTAGAGCGGTTAAATATACATTATTCGCTGCAAGCGCTGGAATTATTGAATTTGGATCATTTACTTTATTAACTTTAATTCCTGATCTTAATCCAGAACTTAACCATTCTATCTACTGGATTCCAGCATTAATATCATTAGTGTTTTCTGTTATTTGGAATTTCACATTCAATCGTCGATATACATTCCAAAGCGCAAATAATATTCCAGTAGCGATGCTTAAAGTCTTAGCGTATTACGTAGTCTTTGCACCACTATCAATCTGGTTAGCGCAGATGTATCTCATTGATACCTTAGAGTGGAACGAATTCTTAGTTAAAGCAATTGTTATGCTAGTTAACTTTATCACCGAATTCCTCTATCAAAGATTCTTCGTGTTTAGAGATAGCTTAGATACGAGAGTAAAGAAAACGAAACTAAAAAATAAAGAAGAGTAATTACTCTTCTTTTTTTACTTATTTGATATTTGTTTCTTTCGCCTTCTTATAACAAAATACACTATCGAACCAACAGCGAACACAATTCCACCACAGAGAAGCGCAAGTAAAATGTATTTAAAAACCCTTATAAGGTTAGCTCTATCTTCGTCGGTCCACCTAAATGGATTTTTTCTTTTTTTCTCAACGATTATAACGTTTTCAAAACCAATTTCAGAAGCATCAATTTGTTGATCAGCGCCTATATAAACTTCTACAGTTTCAGAATAATCAGTCAATACATAATTAGAACGAATACAATAATTTATGCCACCATATGTTATGAAATTAATCGCGCGGTAATCGAAATAGCAATCTTCATTATTAACAAATCTATTTTCACTTAAAACGTTATTAAATTTTAAATAGAAGCAAGTAAAGCTCGCAAATTCCTTTATCGTTTTAGCACTTTCGTACCGAACAAGTTCCACAAAGTCAATATCATTGACTTCCCACGTGACAAATGATGGAAAAAGACGAACGTTATCAATATTACTCTCTGATTCAGCTTCATATTTTACTTCAAACGATTCTCCTGGCTTAACTAAAATAGAAGTAAAAAATGGACTATCAGTTTTAACTGGCAAGTAGTTGTCATTATTCGCTGCCATCTTTAGTTCAGACAAAACCATGTACTTTTCAGTGCTATTGATGCCTTCTACTAAGCAATCATATTTGCTTGTTTCTGAATTATATGTACAGTCAAAGGAAGTTATCTCAACTTCTTCCGATGCCGCCATTGTATTCGCTAATGACTTTGAGATAGATGAGCATGACACTAATAAAGAGCAAAATAGTAGACTTACATTCAATATAACTCTATTCATAAGTAACAATATCTCCTATACATACTCTTCCTTTATTTCTGGTTTGGCTAGTAATGTCCTTTACTCCGGTATATAGACCAAACGATGTTACTGGTTCATCAAAATAAACAACGACTTTATCTTGGTTGTTTCTATTTTTGCTAATGTGCTCCAAATCAATTTCAAATCCAAGAAGTGATTTTTTCAAAATATCAGTGTTGAACATTTTTTCTATAGGAGTTAAATACATACTAGAGCTTAACATGTGTGCACGAAGCAAATTATCATAAATAATCTCGCTTGTGCTATATCCAGCAGTACTATAATCAGACAACGACAAACCACGAGGATACAAAAAACTATTTTTGATTGCATCTATTTTGTGTTTTTCATATACCAAAAATAGTTTTTGACCACTAGCATCATATTCTTCATTTTCGCTCCACATTGAAAGATCAATATCAATTCTATAAATTGGACTATTAAACGTATATTCGATATATGCTGCTTTTGCATCAGTTCTATTTGGAGATAAGACAATCTTTTCACCTTGGATGTATCCAGTTCTTAAAATATTTACCATAATAGTTGAACCGGCAGTTGTAAATGTCTTTATTCCACGATTAGGGTTAACTTTTAAATCTTTTTCATAAACATAATAGTCCTCTAATCCATACATTGCCGGTTTTATTCTTTGCTTCAAAAATAATGCTTCTATCGCATCTTTCTCTTCGACAAAAAACGATAATCGGAATGATTTTGTGATATCAATATTTGTAATATCAAAAGTTCCTAAACCATTATGTTCTGATAAAAAGTCTAAAATATTATTAACAGCTTCTGGATTTTTAGCTTCGAAATTATGAGGCACAGCTGGATCGCGTGGTCTTGCACAATGTTCGTAGTCATATACAGTTGGATTCGATGCAGAATGAATTGTGATAATATCTGTCTTATCAAAATTGAAATAATTGCTTCCTATTTGTGAGCTTGTATTAACACAAACATCTGAATCAATGAGATTATCATTTGGTTTATTTGAAATAAAATGGAAATCTTCACATGCTTCTATAATCGCGTTCGCATAACCAATAAGGACATTATTTATTTCACTAAAAGCATCTACTACTTCGTTTCCACCAAAAAAGTCAAAAATGCTTTTAACCCAGTCTGTAACCGCTTTTGCTTTATAGAATTCATTTAACATCTCGTTGGCCACTATTTTTAAAACACAAACTATTACTCTAATGATGGCGAAACAGCGGCTTTCCTCATCATTAAGGTTCGGTTCAAATTCTGATGTATTCACTCTAGAAGCAACTCTATTAACTAGTTCAGTAACAGGTCCAACTTCAAAGTTAGAATCAACATATTCTTTTAATAAGTGTGGAACTACACACGCATCGAATGAAGGAGTAGATGTAGACGAAGGAAATGCATTATCTCCCGTAATGCAACTATATACGGCGCGCACCAAAGAAGACGAGGTCATATTAAATCCAATTGCATATGTGTTAACATCTTGACATTTTGAGTTGAATTTACTCGATAATTTTGAGATGCGATTTTGGTTATTTATATCAATTATATTCAAAGTATCGTTTGACGAAAACGATGTACCCGATGCCAACTTAGCCATAGTCCTAATGGCCGCAAGAGTCTTCGCCCAGGTACTACCTTCATAAGGGACACCAAGGCCAATTAAATTGTTTATCAGTTTAGAATGGTTGGCAGCGAATTCGGCATTTAAGATTCCGCCTTTTGAATGACCTATCAAATTAATTTTTCCTAAATGTCCTAATTGGGCGTTATATATTTGACATAAAACATTTGATAATGATAGTTCAAACCTTTTTTGACTTATTTCTAAATTATAGTTTTTTTCGTACATGTCGCTGTACATTAGAACAATCTTTTTATTGTTTATATCATTAATCGATATTCTGCTGTTATAAGGATTATTTGAATACTCAAAACAATCACCGTTGTAAGTTAGTTGCTTGATATAAACATCCGTAACATTTTCTCCAACATTTTGTGTATCAGTCTCATCTGGATAACCTTCATTTTCTTCATCTTCTCTAAGTGTTCCACACCAAGGACCAAAAACATAGATAGGGAGATTTACCTCATCGTCTGAACAGCATATTTCTGTCAATTCAGAAAGAGCGGAAGGGATTGAGTAATCCTTTACCATAAACTCATTTTCATAAATTTCACCATCATCTTGGTAAGCAACAAGCCAATCCCTAAAGCTTGAATTTAAGCCATGAGTCAAAACAGTGACATTTGTAAAATCTTCTATTTTATCTTTGCTCTCCAATTCATTAATAAAATTAAGACAATATACATTTTGGTTTTGACTCGCTATTACAGCATCTGTGTAAAAATGCTCTTTTTCAATTCGCAAATTATTTGCGGTTAGATTTAAATTGTTAACACTATTGATTAAGGCTAGTGCTGCCGATATTGCTGTAATAATTGCCATATTTTAATTTCTCCACTAAAATCTTAAAAAAAATATCAGATTCAGGCAAGTTATTTTTAGATATTCAGGCAAAATAAAA
>ODAI010391251.1_pt1 | contig 16129 bp, 18 predicted proteins | sample 1539321 | NCBI WGS metagenome assembly ODAI01 (sample SAMN02144231, study PRJEB22623) | gut metagenome | biome: sheep rumen | host: Ovis aries | place: New Zealand
TCCTCGTCAATTTTGATTATATTGTTATCCATAGGATGCTCTTCTTTTAGGTTGATCTGTGGTTATTTCAAATCTAAAAATTGGAACATCCTATTTTTTTTACCCCCTTAGAGGAATTTGCGAAAGAAAATATACGTTACCATTGCATTGTGTTTCGCGATAGTTCTTGCGAAGGGATTTAGTATGCTAGTTCGGAAAGTATGAATATGAATGTGCGAGAATTGTAGAATCGGTGAGCGCTAATTTGCCCTTACTGAAGAGCTGACGACGCTACTCGTCGATCCCAATTTGAAATCATTGCGCAAGCTCGGTAATTTTTGATGTCGAATATGATGGTTGTCGATAAATTTTGTATTACCTTATTATTTTGATGAGGCTTCCTATTCGGGGATCTGTGAAGGCCTTTTTATGAACGGGAATTTCTTCGGTTTTTGTGGACCCAAACATCTTTTCTAGTCCAGATAATGCCCCTGGAACTGATTGTCTAACTATTTTTCGCGGTTCATTTTCTACCATATTACTTTCGACAGTGGCGATTCGTTCTTGTATGTGGGTGATGACGCCTGTTCCTTTTACGATTTCCAATGCGCCTAAGTCGTCGCCCGTATCTGGATCAATGATATGGGGGCCAATGTCGTAAATCATGACAACGATTCCTTTTTGGAGACCATCGGCAATGCCTGCGTTTATTACAAGGGTGAAGGAATCTATTATTTGTGCTACTTTAATTGTTTTCATGAAAAAATACCCATTTTTTTAGGTTTGATGTAAATGTTGTCTTGACGATTTTGAATTTTGTCTTTGTATTCGTTAAAATCGTTTAATAAGTTGATTCCAATTTGCATTTTTCCATTTGCTTGAATGTTAATGATGACGCCATCTCCAATAATGGTTTCTATCTCGTTTTCGATAAAAACTAAGGATATCAAGCTTCCGATTTCGTAGATTGATTTATAGGCTGGGGCGGCTGTAATGAAAAGAATACCGTACTTATCTTCGAGACTTTTGTTGGAAAATGGCTGGAGAATCTTGGGGGCAATCGTGTCTTGAAGAATCAGTTTTATTGTATTCCAAAGGACAACGAAAAGATAAATGATGAAAAGAATAACTAAGATGTTTGCTTTCCAAAAGGTTGCCAAAGATGGAATTAAAAAATTAATAATGGCCAAAATTCCTAATATAATGGAAAAAAACTTGGTTTTTGCCAGTGCGATTTTTATATAAGGAATTATTGATATTTCGTTATACATGGATTATATATTGCTTGCCTGGGCTGAGTCGTATAGTTTTTTCAGATCATCATAACCATTCTCAGATTCTCTGGCATCGAAATAATATTCAGTTGTTGTATCTGGGAAGTGTTTTGTTATTTTTAGTCTAAAACGTCCTTCCTCATAATTCTCCATATAATCATACGAAATTTCATAATCAGAGCCTTCGCGTGACCCATAAACGACTGCTAATTCATCATTGTAGCCCCACTTCATTTCGTTGTTTTCTGTTATTTTGAAAAGTTTTTCTGCTAATTCTAAAATTTTTTTTGGAAGCATGTCAGAAAAGACTCCTTTTAATTTTTTTGTGATAATAGGGTTCTGAAGTTTGCATAAAAAATTTTGGCACGTACAATTTTATATTTGGGAATATAGCCTTTGCCTTTTTTTGAACTTCTGTAGGCTTCAATTTTGCGTTCCATTTCATAAAAAGTTTGGCAAATGTGCTTCTCGTCGTCAACTTCTATTTCTTCAACAAAAATAGATTTTAAATCTGTTTTTGATATGTTTTTTCGAATTTCTCGAATGTAAATCACTGCTTCATTGAATTGCTCTGAATCAATAAAATCGATTATTTGATCTAGAATAATTCCGCACTCGGATATTGAAATGAGTTTATTTGTTTGTTTTAATTCGTTAGCGCTTTTTTCGATCGAAACAGTGCGTTCATTTATTTCTTCAGAAAGCGATTTGCTGTTTGCGGAAGAATTCGCTATTTCTGAAATGGTCGCTATAGAAGCAAGTGCTGAAACGATAAACCCCCAATATGTGTAATAATCAATATCTGATGTGAAAGAATTGCTAATATGAGCCCATATTAATGCTATAAAAAAGGCTATTATATCCAAAGCAATCCATAGGATACGGTATGTATTTTTGTATTTGATTTTTTCTTGATTCATTCGGTTTCTGTCTATTACATTTCTATTTTAATTTAATAAAAGTAGTTTTGGTTGTCCACGGAAAAATGATTGTTTTGGAGTGGCCTCCCCCTTCTTCGGGTCAAATGTCAGCTTTCAACACCTAAAACCGGGGCGGAATGGAGGCTAAATGCTTTGTATGTTCTGGTTCAGTAGCTTGGCTGATACAATTTTCAATCGATCGCTGAACTGTAAAAAACTGGGGGCTTGCAAAGTGGTCCAATTAAAGTTGTCTCGTTTTCGTTCGATAATACTGTAAGATTCACTCTCAGAGACCTTGAGTTGCGTTGCTAGGACTTTCTTGCCAGCATTAGGACTTTTATCGGACATCGGTAAGGTTTCAAAGTATTTGGCACTTGCTCCGCCATCTGGTGCTAGTAGGCATAACAACCACGATTCGCTTCTTGTTTTGGGAATCATGGGAACTCCATGCGGAAAAGAAACCGAATTAAACCCGTCGTTCATTGCTTTCATGTAGTCGCTATATGTTTCTTCAATGGAGGCTTTTGTGTTCGCATCAAGATCATGAAAGAATACGACTCCCCATTTATGTGGTTCGTCGTTTTCCAATGCAATCACTTCAGCTTTTTGAGCGAGGCATTTGGCGGACGACGCAATAAAACGATGATTTGGAAATTTATTTTTCAATCCACGTACAACGGCTGTTTTCTTTTCGGGCTTTCCTTTATCGGTTTGCGAAATCTCTGCTCGGGTCACCTGCTTAAATTGCAGATAATTACGTTCATCCCAAAAGAAATCTAGCAACTGATCGACGCCATCTTTTAATGGACTTTGGGTTTGGTCTATTTCATTGTAATACAAATCTGTGGGGCCTTCGCCACAAAGAATAAAACCAGGCATGACGACTCCCTATATTGATTTCAGCGACTCCGAAAGCTGAATTAAATCCGTATCGCCCATGGCTTCGCCGGGCCCCAAAATGTTCAACTTGTCTTTCATCGTGTCTATGTTGAAAAACTTTGTTGCTTTGCTATAATTGTTAAAATCCTTATATAAGAAATAGACGCTTTTTTTTGCGATTTCGTCAGGTAAATAATTTAAAAGTAGACCACTATGGGTTGTCACGAAAACCTGTTTTGTTGGATTGCCATAATTCAAAAGAAGGTTGACTAATTTCTCGAACATTTCCTGGTTTAATCCATTTTCAACTTCATCAAACAATATTGTGCTTGATTCAATTGTATTAGATTGCGTGTATTGCTGTGAAATCATCAAAAACAAGCGAAGTGTTCCGTAACTTAAATTTGAAGCACTAAACACAGTTTTCTCTAGTTCAGACAAGAGAATTGTTTTCCAGCCAAAACGTTGTTTTTTTACCTTAAAATTCTTAAGAGGAGGATAAAACTCTCGCAACTGATTGAAAATATTTTGTTGCTTGTCCTGAGGCAAAGATGCGATAAAACCGCATAGATTTTCGCCATTTTCTTTAACTTCTGGTGCAAGTCTATTTTGGGTAAAACGGGTTGATTTAGCGATAGCTCTTGGATCAAGGACTCCATACAGCTGCAAAAAACGCAGGTGAGAACTCAACTCCGTCAAAAAGAAAGAGAAAATTGACCCCTCATATTTTGTTTTTTCAAAATCTATATCCATGGAGTCGTTCTTTTCATTGTCGCGATGTAATTTGCCTGATGAGAAGGTGTATGTATTACCTTTCTCGATAATTCTTTCGTATGTGCATCGCAATTCTCTAGGATTAAATTTAGCCTCCCAAGAGGCTTTTTCGCCATCTATCAAAGCTTCCAGATATAACTCGACAACGAATTTTCTCTCGTTCCCGATTGTAAGGATGTCGTTGATAAGCATATCGTGGTCGGTCAACCAATCTTGCACTTTTCCTGCCATCATGGCTCGGATAAAGCCCAGCAGTTGCAATAGAGTCGTTTTGCCTGAGCCATTAACTCCTATAAGGCAGACAAATCGTGGTAAGTCACTTATTTCAAAATTTGCAAGAGACTTGAAATTTTTTACAGTTATCTTGGTGATTGCGAATGTGGACATAAAGTACCTCATTTAAAAGATAACAAATCAGTTTTGCTTTGATATGGTAAAAGTTGACAATGGGGCTCAAAAGTCAAGTATGAGGGCGACACCCGGCCGCTCGCCCCCACCGAGACCATCTTCATCACCGGTTACAAGTCCGAAGTCATGGATCGCTACCTGGTGGGCAGGCCCGAATGGGGCAAGACCCGCACCGTGCTCCAGAACGACCCGCAGGGCTTGGGGCAGGCAATAAGTCTTGCGCTCCCTTATGTGGATGATGACGAACCCTTGCTCATCATTCTCGGCGACACGCTGTTCGACGTGGACCTTGGGCAACTCGCGGGCGAAAACGAGAATGTCTTGTACACTTACAAGGTGCAGGATCCCCGACGTTTTGGTGTGGCGGTCACTGACGAAAACGGGCGTATCAAACGACTTGTAGAAAAGCCTCAGGAATTTGTGAGTGACGAGGCTATCGTCGGCATCTATTACATCAAGGATGTCAAGGAACTTCGCGCAGCGCTGAAACACCTGATGGATAACGACATCCGCACTCGTGGTGAGTTCCAGTTGACTGACGCTCTGCAGATGATGATCGAGCAAGGTTGTAAGTTCCGCACAGCGCCTGTCCGCGAATGGCTGGACTGCGGGCTCCCGGAGACCCTTGTGCAAACGAACACATGGCTGCTGCAGAATAAGTACGAACTCAACAATATCAGCCGCGCCGCCGTCGACCAGCGGGATTCCATTCACAATGCCAGGCTGATTCCCCCGTGCATCATCGGGAAGAACGTCACCATCGAGAACTGCATCATCGGCCCGAACGTGACTATCGGCGACAACTGCAAGCTCAAGAACCTGACGATGAAGGACTGCATCATGTGGGACAACGAAGAAACCGGATATTCCCACTTCGAGAACCAGATTATCGCCAGCTGCTAGGGAAGATTCTGTAAAATGAACACAACAGAGGGGCTTGCGCCCCTCTGTCGTGTTTTGAGAATATCCCCATGCAGGGTGGCGAATTGGACTGCGTTTTACAGAAAATGTAAAAGATAAGGAGTGGGGTGATTTTGGTGGGGCTGAGAAAATGACGAAAAACGATGCGGCGTCCTCTCTTTCGGGTGCTTTGGGGCTGATATTACGCAAAAATTGACAAAGAATGCATGAAATTGAACTTAATGGCCTTGATTCTATGGGAAAAAGTTCCTATCGACGGACCGGTGGTGCCGGATGGATTTGTTCAGTGTTTTTTTTGTATATTTGGACGCATGATTTCGGAGATTGTTCTAAAAAAAGACATTCAAGCATCTTTGGAAGAATTGGATGCGGATCGTGATGTTTTTGAAAAAGCCGAATTTAATTCTGCGGGAATACGAAAAATGTTTGAAAAATATGGTGAACAGGTTCCTGTTTCCATATTTAATTTTTGGTATGACAAGCATAAAAAGCTTGAGCAACGTGTATCATCTTTGGAAAATTTAGGCAAGGCTTTTCTTGAATTCTTTACAACTTATTTGAAAGAGTGTGTAAATGCTTCTTCCGAAGTTGCAAAACAAATATTGGAAAAATCTAAGATTCACCCTGAGTTGAGGTTGAATCAAATTAGAGCGGGGATACCTTTTGCTGATCCTGTTGTAAAAGTGATGCTTGTGTATAAAAGAACTAGCGATGAAGAAGTGACGGAACAGGATATGAAAAGTTTTTCAGCACTTGAGTCCGAAATACTCGAAGTGGAGGAAAATTTTGTTCATGAGTACAGTTTTAATTTCCCTGAAATAGGGGCTGTTAAGAATTCAGTAAAAGTTGAATTTCATTGGTTGCTGTCAGATGAACGCTTAAATGCAACGGCATTGCAAAATGATTATCCGACTCTTGTGAGGTTTTAATTTGCCTACATTAGTTGAACATAGCGAACACTGTCAACATAATATTGATTTTTTGGCATCGTTCCTTTTAGAACACTCCAATGACTGGGCTATAACTGTTATGTTTTATACGGCGGTACATGCTATGGAGGCGGTTCTTAGTTTAGAAAACGTCCATTGCCAAAATCACCAAAGCCGTAAGAGCGAACTGGAAAAGCGTGATATTGATGGATTAAAAGAGACGCTGCGCCTGTACAAATCTCTGGAAAGAAAGGCTCACGATTCGAGGTATACGAATTACAAGATTTTTGATTGGGAAGTCCATCGGGCTTATAAGGACCTGCTGAGAGAGATAATCGGTTGGTTTAATACGCGAAAATATGGTTACAATATGCAAATAAAATCGTGTGACCAAATGGATGATAAATGGCTTTCTAAATATCGGTCAAAAGATCCAGAATGTAATAAGTGCCATTAAACCAAGGCTTGGTCAAAATAGTTTTTGTTGACCCCAAAAAATAATTTGATCTTATAAAAGAGAGTGCCACTAGTCCGGCCTGACGGAGCCACCTGTTTTTGTCCTACTGGGCTTCCGACGGGTTCAACCCATACACTTCCCTCATGGACTTGTCAACCGACTTGGCGATGTACTCGATGTTTATCTTGTACGAGTCGAACGATATCCGGTCCATGATGGCGTCCGCAAGGGTGCTTTCGCCGTCGCATATCTGGTTGTACCAGTCCTTTTCCTCGTACTGGGAACAGAATATGGTCGACGACCTCTTGCGTCTCTTGTGGATTACCTCCAGTAGCAACCTGGCCTCGTTCTCGCGGAGTTTGAACGGCAGCCATTCGTCGATGATGAGGAGCGTCGGCTTGGTGTACTTCTGCAGCGCGTTTTCGAGGGTAGCTGACAATTATGGGGAAGCTTACAGCAGGACCTGTGTCGATTTGTGGTAATGATGATGTTTTGAAAAGCAATATTGATAATTTTGTTGAATCTACGAAATTAATTTTTAGAAGAACTCTGCTTGATTTTCTTGTAGAAATAAAAAGGATTTTTAACAGTATTTAAATAATCTTTCCGACCTTTTCTTATTGCATCGAGTAAAGATAGTCCAGAAATCACTCCTGTAGCAAGTAAGGGGGTGTTATAGTAAGAAATAGCGGCAATAGCAATATTTATAATATTATCAGATGCAATTGATTTTGTCATCCCTAATTTACTAGTTACGTTTTTTGAAGCATTCTCATATTTATGTTGAATTTCAGTGATCAATTCGTCATATTGTTTTTCATCGTTAACTGAAGATAACAAAATGGAATCATTTTGCAGCTCATTTTGAAAACTACGAAAACTTTCAAAAGAAGACCGTCTAACTTCCATGGCCTCCTTAAAATTCAAATTCTGTAATCCTGGGATGTTTAAATCAAAACCAAGTGTATGCACGTTACTTTTTTTTGTTGAAAACTGCATCTCATAAAACTGTTTCTCAAATTCATTATTCAAAATCACCGGAGAATTCAATTTGGAGCAAATATTATGTCTATATATAAAGAAATTAAATTTTTCTTTTATTGTTGTTATCACTTCTTGATGAACCCAGTTGTCATACTCATCCTTTTCAGGGATATAGTTCGGATCAATTACCATATACAATTTCCCTGCTTGTTCAAAAATATTTGTGGGTTTTTGATAACGTGCAAAATTACATTTTGAGCCAAAATCTCCATTAAATCGCATGCCGATATGATTAGAAATAGACAAAGCGTTGTTTGATCGATTTTGATTATCAAAATTCATGACTTCTATTTTTTCATTAAACCAATTATAGATGTTTTTATCTATATCATCAATGGACAAATCAGGAACTCTCATGTGTGGAATTCGCTCAGATTGAAAGCCCAAACTAAAAGGGTAAAACTTTATATATGCGGTATCGCACCTTACACCATCAACTAAGTTTTTCATATATAAAGCATTGGTACTTAGTTCTTTTTTAAAATCGTCATCGGTTTTCTCCTTGAACCCCATAATGCGATTATTCGCATTTATTAACTCAGCATCCGCTAAATTATATGAAAAAAGAGGATCGTCAATTAAGTATTTATCTAAAAAAAGGGAGCCTTGTAAAATTTCAGCCATTGAAGGTTTTTCAGGATGTTGCTGTAAGGATTGGATGATTTTTAGATTTCCATCTATTAATTCTTTTTCTATGTCTTCTTTTTTTTCTTTGATATAAGATTTATATTTATCTAACGCTTGTGTTAATTCTTCAAGAGAAATATTTTTATAGTTATCTTCAGCTTTTTGAAAAAGAATACTCTCATTCAAAAAGTCAAATGAAATGTTAGACATATTGTACGTCCTTTTGATAACAAACTTTCTTTTATTCATTTATGGGTACCTATAAAATACATCTTTTTCGTGAAAATAGGTTTCCTTTCGTTTCCACGACTTTAAAATGTCCAATTTGCGTCTGTTTTCTCTTTTTTTTCAGGGCCTTTCGGTCCGGATTTTCGCCCCGGGGGTACTCGCTGTGCGGGTTAGGCCTATTTCGGCCGTGCTAGCGCCATCATTCTGAACATGTTGTACGTGATGAACGAGGCGAGTATCTTCGCCTTCGTCTGTGTCTTACTAGTGAGAGATGTTGTTTTTTTTTGCGTTCGCGTTAGAGATCGAAGCCCGTAGGGCTGGGAGGGCCGCCCGTATCTGGCACTCGGCCCTCTAGGCGGAAAAATTGCGGCGTGAGGCCGCAATTTTATGCCGCGAGAGCCCGCCCCCGGCCCTGGCCGGGGAACGCCCTGAACTCAACAATATCAGCCGCGCCGCCGGCGACCAGCGGGATTCCATTCACAATGCCAGGCTGATTCCCCCGTGCATCATCGGGAAGATGTGTTTTTTTTAGAAAAATGAAGCCAGGGTATTGACAACCACTTTCTATTTGTTTATATTCGATAGTGAACAAATGTGCAATCGGTGAAAAAAGGCGGCATTTATGAGCGTGTATGTTGTCAGATGCATAAAAGAATATGTATATTGGGCCGAAAGGGTGATGGCTTATGATTAATCCCATATATGGTACAGATGTTTTGCTGAATGCAGCACTTTGGGTTGCGGAGCGTCTTCCGGAACAGGATCGACGCATCCATAAGCTGTTCAAGATCCTGTGGTTTGCGGACTTGCTGCATCTCAAACAGTACGGTCGTTCTGTGACGGGGGATACGTATATTGCCATGAATTATGGCCCGGTCCCGTCAGCCCTTTACGACATGATTAAGGGTAACTGTTCGCCTGAACTCCGCGTGTTTACGCAGTACGACAAGGGCTTTTTTGACATCTCGAAAAAGTGTAATACGGATTACCTGTCGGAATCGGATGTGGAAACATTGCAGAAGGCGTTTGACGAGAATGCCAAACTAAGTTTTGACGGGCTTGTGCAAAAGTCGCATGCCTCTGCTTGGAACTCTGCGTGGAAAGAGGGCGAGAACACCTCAATCCGCATGAGCGAAATCCTTGACGAAATCAATGCCGATGACGAAATTCGCGAAATCGTGAAGAACGAGCGCGAAACCCTGGCTGCCCTGAGTGTAAAGAATGGCTGAAATCAATCTCGTTCCCGCCCTTATCCAAAGAAGGGAATGGAAACGCAGTTGAAGATTTGTGCCTCGGATTTCGCTTTCTTGGAGCATGATTCGTTTGTGGATTGTTCGGCTCTTTTTGTCAAGAGCGTGGCCGATTTTAAGGTGCTGATGCAAAACGGTCAAGTGAGCCTAATTGGAAATTTAGATTCTGATACAATGGATAAGGTCGTTTTGGCTGCGGCTGATAGTAGACACTTGAACGTCTTTCAGAAAAAATTCTTTGATTCTGCGTTGTAGCGGGGACTGGGTTGACAGCCGTGTTTAGTTTGTATGCGGCGGGCAAGAAGAGCAACGAATTGATAGCGGACTATGCAGGATTTTCTGCAAAAGTCCGCAAACCATATAGCCAAGGAACTCGGGCGACTTTATTCCGGGTTCTGTTGAAAACGTGATAGAATCTGATGCGCCAGAGTCGGTGTTCCGGAATCCGTTTCTTGTATCGGTGGCGAATCCAATGAATGCTGCGGCAACTACGACTTTTGCACAGACTTTTGCGCAGACTTTTGCACAGACTTTTGCACAGAAAATCCGTTCCAGATTCAAACAGGAATCGTCCTTCAAAAAGGCTTGTGATGGTTGCTTCCGCTTGATGGAATTTGTAAACCAAAATCCGAATATTTCATCGGGAGAATTGGCTGAATCGCTAAATCTTAGCCGTCGAACGGTTGCCACATACCTTAAATACCTCGTTGATGCGGAACTACTAAAACGCATTGGCCCCGACAACGGCGGCTATTGGGAGATTTTGGGTAATGGTAAGTAATGGCGATAATGTTGTGAAAGCCCGCTTCCTACCTCGGTCGGGGAACGCCCACTTTTGGCTGTCGAAAACATCATGGAGTATCTTTGCGATGCTCCCATGGAAGATTGAAACCAACGAGTTGGAAGAAATTTCAGTATGTGCAAAATCTATATTTTCTGCTATGCGGTTCATCCCGATCGGTACATTCTACGGCGATGCCGTTTATAAGTACGACGCCCCTCGGCAGGGGCGCCTGTTTGCGGGGCATCCTGGCCGCATCGAGCTGAATGCGGGGCAGAACTTCGAGATGGCGCTCCGCGACCTGGACGGGTTCGAACGCATCTGGGTCATATTCCAGTTTCACGAGAACGAGGGCTGGCGCCCGACGACGCGACCGCCGGTACCGCCCAAGGGGAAGGACCGTGTGGGAACCTTTGCCAGCCGTAGCCCTTACCGCCCGAACCCTATCGGGCTTAGCTGTGTGCGGCTTCTGAAAATCGAAGGTCTTACTTTGTTTGTAGACGAGGCGGATTTGCTGAACGGCACCCCGGTGCTCGACATCAAGCCGTATATCCCGATGGCGGATGCCTTCCCGGATGCGAAGGCTGGCTGGGTCGAGGAACAGGAAGGCGACCTGTGGACCGTCACCTCAACCGAAGATTTTGCAAGACAGAACCGCTGGATTGCAGAACATAGCGAATTCGACCTGGAAAGCTTTGCGCGCGTGCAGCTTTCCCGCGGGAACTTCTCGAAGGACGTGTTCGACAGTTCGCGCCGGCGCCTGACCGTTGACGAAAATGCAAAAACGGGAGTGCTTGCCTACCGCACGTTCCGCATCCATTTTACCTACGACGAATCGAGCCGCCTGGTTTGCCTGCAGCGCATAGCAAGCGGCTATACCGCCGAAGAATTGCAAGAAGGCGCCGAGGACAAGTACGGCGACAAGCAGTTACATCGGGATTTTCTAGTTAGGTATCCCGACTTCCGTCGATAATCCACTGGCAGAGCGCCATGATCCCGTCGTAGTCGGGGAGGTTCTTGACGAAGTTCTGGCCCTTGCAGCGTTCGATGAACCCGCTCCAGGTCGCCTCGTTCTTGGCTTCGAGCCCGAGGTGTTCTTCGATGGCGCCTTTCGTCCACACCCAGATTCCCTGGTTGCGCAGCTTCATGTGGATGCTCTTGATGGGCTTCTCTGCCTCGGGCATCGCGGCCATCATGGCATACGCCTTTGCGGCCGATATGTTGCTGTGCTTGTTTACGGGGACGCCGTTCACGAGGCGCAGGTGCTGGTGGAACGCCAGCTCGCGGAAGAGGTTGCGGCAGGTCTTGAGATCGGGGTCGTTTGAATCGAGGAAGCCGTCGCGGGTCGCCGTGGTGAATGCGTAGTCGAGGTCCACGATGGCGCGCACGGGCATGTCCATCGCCGAGAGGACCTGCATGCTCTTGCGCGTGTTGCTCACGCCTCCCTGGCGCACGAGAGCGCACTTGATGAGAGCGAAGCTCTTGCCGGTAATGCGTTCGAAAAGTGCCGGGAGCACGCGCCATTCCGTCTTGCCTTCGGTCAGGAGCACGTAGTCGGCGAACAGGAGCTCGTTGCTGTTCGAAAGGCTGAAGAGCATCTGCAGCTGGCTCGGCGCATCCTGGATGACCTGGTGCACGGCGTCTTCCATCCGCTTCCGCATGAACGTTCCCTTCTCCTTGTTCTTGCGTATAAGGAGCGAGGTGCTCACGTCTTCGCTTGTCACCATCTGCGCGGAATGCGTTGCGTAGATGATCTGGTAGCCTTCGTTCGAGAGGTTCTTGAGCGCGACGCGCGTGAGTTCCACGGCCTGCGGGTGCAGGTAGAGCTCGGGCGAGTCGATGAGCAGCATGGTGCGGCTCAGGTAATGGTTGTTGTGGTGTTTCTTGATGTCGGCGAGGTAGCGCACGAGGGCCATCTGGATGGCGCGCTGGGAGCCTGCGCCCATGCGGTTGATGTCGCGTTCGAACCCGTCGTCCTCGTCGATGACCTTGAGGGTCGCCGTCTTGAGGAAGGTCTCGAGGGTCGGGATGGGGATGTCGAGTTCCACGCGAACGCTCGGGAACAGCGGTTTGAGCATCTCGTTCACGTCGTGGTCGAAGCTCTGGATTTCGGCGGCCTGGTTCTCGCTGTGGGGGCTCAGCATCTCGCTGAAACGGCTGAGGATGTCGTTGAACTCGCCGCCGAATCGCCTTTCGAGCGGCTTGAAGATTTCGTGCAGGAGCTTGGTGAATACGCGGTTGCCTTCGAAGTCCCAGATGGCGATGGGTTCGGGGAACATGCGCCGGAAGGCGTGACGGAATTCTTCCGTCGCGCGCGTCCATTCCTTGCGCTTCTCGTTCCGGTGGTTGCTCGGGGTGAATACCCACATCTCGGCGTTTTCGGGATTTTCGCCGGGGACGCGCTGCATCTTCTTGATGCGGAGCCTTTCGGCGCAAAGGAACGGCTTGATCTCGGCGGCCTTCTCTTCGCCCAGGCGGTTGAGGACGGTTTCGGTGATGCCTTCGAAAACACCTTCGACTTCGACGGGCTGGTTCGGGTCGTCAAAGAAGGAAATGTCGAGCGAAAACTTGGACAGGAGCCAGCGGATGCCCATCAGGATGTTCGTCTTTCCGGCGTTGTTGTAGCCGATGAGGGCGGTGAATCCGCTCAACGGGAATGTCTGCCGCTGGATGGAACGAAGGTTGCTAATCGTAATCTCTGAAAGTCTGAGTGCTTGGGGCTGCATGTCTTCAATATATATAAAAAACGCCACCTTGGAAGGATGGCGTTTTCGTGGGACCTCCGGGACTTGAACCCGGAACCCGCGGGTTATGAGTCCGCTGCTCTAACCAATTGAGCTAAAGTCCCAGTTCGCCCAATATTAGCAAATATTTCGAAATCGTGCGGTCCCATTCGTAATGGAACCCGCTGTAGGCGTTGACTACGGCCTTGTCCCAGTCGGCGACTTCGTTGCGGTAGACGTGCAGCGCGTCCTTGAGGCGGCGCAGCATCTGGTGCGGGGCGTTCGCATCCTCGACGAGGAACGCGTTCGCGCAGCCGGCGGTTTCGGGGGCGTAGTCGTCGAGCATGGTCGCGACGCCGATGTTGCTGCCGGTGAGCGGGAGTGTCCCCGCGGCAAGCGCCTTGAGGATGATGGAGGTGGAGGGCTCGCGGAGGTTGGCCGCAAAGAGGATGTCGGATGCGGCGAGGACTTCACGGAGAGGTCCGGTGTTCTCGGCTCCCTTGGCGAGCGGCCACACGTGCAGGATGTCGGGGTACTGGTGCGCGAAGTCCTGGTAGTAGTTCCATTCGGGGGCGTCGGGATACATGCCGACGATGACGAATACGTCCTGCTTGGTGATGTCGGCGAGGATGGTGGCGAGCGTCTCGGAGGTCTTGCCGGCTTCTTCGTCGAGGTGGACGTAGAGGGCGAGCTTCGAGTCGAAGTCGATGTTCAACTTCTTTTGGAGGGCGAGTTTCGCCTTGTGCTTCGCTTCCTTGATGGGGAGGTTCTCTTCGCGGTTGAAGTCCCACACCTTGTAGCTCACGCCGAACTGTACCCCGATGAGCTTGTCGGCGTTGTAGTTCAGGAACCCGCTGAGTCCGCCGGGCAGGTTCGTGTTGAGCATGGCGTCACGGTAGCCGGGCGAGGGGAACAGGACCTTCTCGGCGTAGCAGATGCCCGCCTTCAGGAGGCTCACCTTGCCCCAGAATTCGTAGCCGTCCATGTTGAAGTCCTGCGGGGGCAGTCCAATCTTCTCGATTTCGCTCGCCGGGATATGGAAGTCGTAGGTGATGTTATGGACGTTGAAGAAGAAGGGGGTGTGGCCTGCGTAGTTCGTGTAGGTGGTGCGCGCTAGCGCTCCGACGAGGGCGCCGCCCCATTCGTGGCCGAGGATGGCGCTGCACTTGAAGCCGCTTTCTTCGGCATAGGCGAGGGTCGCCGACGCGAGGAAGGCGAACCGCAGGTGGTTGTCGCTGTAGGGGAGGTCCTTGGGCGGACCGTAGACGTAGGGGCGACCGAAATATTCGTCGTTGTAGATGTAGGTGTGCAGGGGGTCGGATTCCGACTTCCAGACCTCGTAGGGCTTGCCCTGGAGGCGCTCGGTGCCCCGGAATACGCAGTGGTAGTCGGTCGTGTCCTGGAAGAGCCTCTTGTAGAAGGGGGAACAGGTGACGACGTTCACCCCGGCACGGGCGAAAGCGTCGGTCAGCCGGTTGACTGCCGTAGCGAGTGGGCTTGGCGTTTGCCAGTTGCCAGCTTCGGGGCTTACGACTAGGATTTCCATTCCCTGAACACCTCTCCAAATAAAAATTTACCATTAAAGGCAATATAAGACAAATTTATTTATTTAAATTACATTTTGTAAGACCCCCTTGCCTATAAGGGTGGGTAATCGGGTCATTTTTGAACTAAAATCCACGAGGTTTTGAAAAATGAAGAAACTCTTTCTTGCTGCTCTGGCCGTATCGGTCGCTTTCGCGCTGACCGGATGTAAGGGCGCCAACGAAAAGCGCGGTGACGAGCATCTGCAGGCCAACCGCTACAAGAACGCCATCAACCAGTACCTGGACGCCCTCAAGAAGGGTAAGGTTTCCGATGAGTTCTATGACAACTTTACCCTCGCCCTCGTGCGTGCCGCCAATGCGGAAGCCAAGGCCGACATCAACAGCAGCCTTTTGAGCGGCTACTTCGACCGTGCCGTTTCCAACGTGCCCAAGGTCACCAAGCCGGAAGTCATCGAAGAATTCGTGACAAGCTACGCGAACGTGGGCAAGGTCCAGGCCGCCCAGGAAGGTATCGACTACGGCACCATCCTTCAGGCATTCGCAAAAATCGATACCGCGCTTTCCGTGGCCAAGCGTACCAACACTGCCGAAGCTGCCGTGAAGACCATCCGTAACGAGGCCGAAAAGCTTTACGTTTCGAAGGCCCTCCCCGAAGCTAACGACGAAAGCGATCCGGTGGTCTGCGAATACATGCTCCTCCGCATTGCCGAAGTCGCTCCCGAAAATGCCGACGTGAAGGCGGCGCTCAACAAGAGCCGCAAGAGCACCCGTGGCTACTTCCTCATCTTCGGTGAAAACATTCCCGACCCGTCCGGCAAGCACCGCGTGGACAAGTGGGGCTACGTGATGGCCCTCCCGACCATCAAGATTACCCCGACCTCCCTGAGCGGCGAACTCCAGTTCTGGGCCTCGACCGGCAACAACACCGTGCTCGACCCGGAAAAGATTACGCTCGTCTCTACGGAAGGAAAGACCGTCACGGCCAAGGCTGGCACCGGCTGGTGCGAAGCCGAAGTGCTCGTGGGCAAGAAGGGCGACGAGAAGATCGAGAAGAAGCGCCAGAACCTGAAGAGCGGCGAAAAGGGCAAGCTGATGAACGAATTCCAGTGCGGCCTCAATGTCTCGTTCTCCTTCGAGAAGGGATTTGTCCCCGACTACATCCATTACAAGGATGACTTCGGCGAAGGCAAGAAGTTCCTCGGTCAGTAATCGACGACGCGACAGAAACTGCACAAGACCCCGGCTCCTGATGTGAACCCCGAAAGTTGGACACAACTTTCGGGATTTTCATATATGAAATACACAAAAGAAGAATGGGATAAAGTCCTTGAACTCTATCAAAAAGGGAATGGATCCATCCTCATCTCAAAGATTACAGGCATAAACGA
>ODAI012533441.1_pt1 | contig 16127 bp, 11 predicted proteins | sample 1539321 | NCBI WGS metagenome assembly ODAI01 (sample SAMN02144231, study PRJEB22623) | gut metagenome | biome: sheep rumen | host: Ovis aries | place: New Zealand
AGGCAGGCGGTGTGGGACCCGTCCACATCGGCATCGGTCATGATAATCACCTTATGATAGCGGAGTTTGCTCAGGTCCATGTGCTTCTCTCCGGAGTCGTCTTCCTGGGCCACCGTAACGCCCAGGGCCGTGTAGATGTTGCGCACCTCCTGGCTCTCGAAAGCGCGGTCCTGCGCGGCCTTTTCCACGTTCAGGATTTTACCGCGCAGCGGCAGGATGGCCTGGATGCGGCGGTCGCGGCCCTGTTTGGCGGTACCGCCTGCGGAGTCTCCCTCTACCAGGAAAAGCTCGCACTTTTCCGGATCGTGGTCACTGCAGTCCGCCAGTTTGCCGGGCATGCCGGCCCCGCCCATCGGCGATTTGCGCTGCACCATTTCCCGGGCCTTGCGGGCGGCGGCACGGGCCGTAGCGGCCAGGACGATCTTCTCTACAATGGTCTTGGCCTCCTTGGGATGTTCCTCCAGATACTGGTCCATGGCGGCGGCAGTGGCCTGGGATACGGCCGATGTCACCTCCGAGTTGCCCAGTTTGGTCTTGGTCTGGCCTTCGAACTGGGGTTCCGCCACCTTGACGGAAATGACTGCGGTAAGGCCTTCGCGGAAATCTTCCGGGGAAAGGTCTCCTTTGAACTTGGCAAGCAGGTTGTTCTTCTCTGCGTAGTTCTTCAGCGAACGGGAAAGGCCCATCTTGAAGCCCTGCAGGTGCGTTCCGCCTTCTATGGTGTTGATATTGTTCACATAGGAATAGATGCGCTCCCGGAAGCCCGTATTGTACTGGAGGGCGATGTCGATGGGGATGATCTTGTCCGTGTTCACACAGATGGCGTCCGGGATGAGCTTGGCCTCTCCGGCATCCAGGTAGTCGATGAATTCCCTGAGGCCCTGCTCGGAATAGAAGACATCCCGGCGGTACACCTGCCGGCCTGTGGCGTGGCGCTCACCGTCTTCTGCGGTCTCGAACTCCTCCACCTTTTCCCGAAGGTCTGTAAGCGTGATGCGGATGCCTTTGTTCAGATAGGAGAGCTCCCGGAGCCGGTTGGCCAGGGTGTCGTACTTGTACACCGTGGTGAGCTGGAAAATGGTGGGATCCGGATGGAAGGTGATGATGGTTCCGCTGTCATTGGACTCGCCGACCACCTTTACCTCCGTAATGGGCTTGCCCTTGGAATAACGCTGCTCGAAGATTTTCCCCTCACGGTGGATTTCCGCGACAAGGAGGTCACTCAGGGCGTTCACGCAGGAAACACCCACACCGTGCAGGCCGCCGGACACCTTATAGCTGTTCTTGTCGAACTTGCCGCCGGCATGAAGCACCGTGAGCACCACTTCCAGGGCGCTGCGATGCTCTTTTTCGTGCATGCCGGTAGGAATGCCACGGCCGTTGTCCTGCACCCGGATGGAGTTGTCTTCCAGGATCTTCACATCGATATCCGTGCAATATCCGGCCATGGCTTCGTCTATACAGTTATCCACCACCTCATATACCAGATGGTGCAAACCGCGCTCGCCGATGTCGCCGATATACATGGAGGGGCGCTTGCGCACCGCCTCAAGACCTTCCAAAACCTGGATACTGTTGGCGGAATACTGTTCTTCCGCCATTTTCATCTGCTCGTTCTCTATCATTTTTCTCTACTTTGTTGACAAAAAAACAGGCCTTAAAAACATGCGTTCCAAGGCCTTTCCCTAAAACATACAAAGTTACAAAATAGCGGTGAATTTTCCAAGAAATCCACCGCTATAATCCAGCTAAAATATGCCCTCTTTCCGGTCAGAAACTATACTGGGCGCCCACCGAGAACCAGATGCCTTTCTCGGCGTGGAAAAGGGTCCGCTGCACCTCCATGTTCAGCAGGTTCCCCACCCGGAGCCAGGCTGCCAGACGGCGGGTGAAGCCATACTCTCCATACAGGCCCAGGTCTGCATAGCCGGGAACATGCAGCGGAACAGCCGCCGTCTGGCCTTCCGGCAGCTGAAGCACGCGTTCGGTGGCCGCATCCAGGTCAAAGCCGGCCTTGATGCGTCCGCCCCAATTGTACAGGAACTTGAACTGGGCGAGGAGTGCAGGCGGGGCGAAAAGGTAGTCGCTGGAAAGCGTGGAATGCTGATATCTCAGGTGGACGTCGGCGTCCAGGCGTTCGGAGGACCAGCCGGCTTTTGCATCGGCATAGAACAGGCCGTAATTGGCCCGACCGGCACTGGGATAGGAAGAGGACCAGCTGGTATCATAGGCATACCCCCACTCCAGGGCGTTGGCACGGAACGCGTAGCCGGCGTTCACGTTGTAATGCACCCGCTCGGAAACGTTGCCCCGGACACCGGCCGACACATGCACAGACTCGGTCTCAAAGTCCAAGGCGGAACGCAGGAAAGAGGGAAGGAAGTGATTCCGCTCCAGCAGCGACCCGTACGTCTCCAGCTGGTTTCCGCCGGTGACGGAGGCCTGCAGCACAAAGCTTTCCGGCACCACCTGATAATCCACATACACATCCGGGAACAGGGTGTTGCCCCGGGTGGGATAGAAATAGTCGTCGGAGCGGAAAGAGAAAGATGCCTTGAGTCCCAGATTCAGGCGGAAACCGCCCGTCTGGAAGACATAGCGCGGAATCAGGGAAAGTGCGCCGACCCGGCCTTCCCCGGTGAACACGCCTTCCACCTGGTAATCCAGGCGGATCTGACTGCGCCTGAGATTCGCGCCTACACCGCCGTCCGACAGGAGGTACGTCTCTTTGAAGCCCTCCCTGAAGAGGTGGCGGGCCTGCAGGCCCACGTTGTAGTAGAAAGCTGTCTGGGGAGCGGACTGCACCCGCGCCTGCAGGGCGGCGATATGGTGCGCCTTCTCCTGGAAGGCATCGGAAGCGAAGAGGTTGCGGTAGTGGACATCGGCCGTGAGCATGCCTTCGTTCCAGGCGTAAAGGCCATTCACACCCACGGAAGTCCGGGCGTCGGCCCCGCTGTAAAAGGTACCGTCACCCCTGAAATAATGTTCGGTGTCCAGAGAGATATTGCGGTACTGGCCGAAGTAACCCTGGTGCCTGCCATAAAGATTGAGCCGGAAATTGTCCTTTTTCACGGGGCTCCAGACCGCATCCAGTTCCGGATGGAACCCGTAACCGGCCCCGAGGCGGATGAGCAGCGTCTGCTCTTCATAGGAGCGGGGCGCCGTACGGAGCTGCACCAGATAGGGATTGAACTCATAGGCGCCGCGGTACGGGGTGGTGCGCACCTCGTAATCCATGTCCAGGTTGAATTTCAGGAGGGAGTCCGGAACGGCCATCTGTTGAACCGGTTTCTCGATGCCGGTAGCGGCCTGCTCATAGATATTGGTCACCTCCACCACCGGATTCAGGTTCTGGGCCGTCGCCGGGATACCCAACAGCAGCGCCAGGGCTGCGGAAAACTGTATAGCGTGTTTCATGTTCTACTGCAATTTACGGAGTCTTACATCCACCTGGTCAAGCACATCGTCCTCTGCACCCGAAGGAGTGTAGCCGGAGCGGATGCTCTCGAAGGTAGCCTTGGCCTGGGCCGTGTTGCCCTGCTCGGCGAAGCTGTCGCCCAGCACGATGAAGGCCTTGGCCAGCCAGTAATTCTGACCGCCGGCCTTGTCGGCAAAGGCATATACCCGTTCCTGGATCTGGCCGAACTGGGCCCGGTCGAACAGGTCCTGGATAACCAGATAGGCAGCCTCCGCCCCTTCCGGGGTGGAAGGCTGGGCGGAGAGGGCCTGGAAGTCGGCCATGGCCTCTGTGCGGCGGCTGGTGCTGAAGAACGACTTGGCCCTGACATACAGCGCTTCCCGCTGCAGGGCGGCATCGCCGGCCCCCACCAGCGGCTGGGCGGCCGCAATGGCGTCTTCCCACTGCTTGGCGCGGAAGGCGGAGCGCATCAGACCGGCAGCGGCCGACGCCTTGTTCTCTTCCAGACGGGCCTGCTCCTGAAGCTGGAGGTAGGACCCGTAGGCTTTGCCGTAATTGCCCAGCGCATAATTGAGGTGAGCGTATTGCATCAGGGCCGATTCAGCCAGGGCGGCGTCCAGCCCGCCTTCCAGGGCGGCCTGGTACTGGTCGGCCGCCTGCTCCAGGGAACCGGAAGCGCGGTAGCACTCGCCCAGGTAGAACCGGGCCTTAGCCCCATATACCGGGCGGGGATAGCGGTCCAGATAGGCCTGCAGCGTGGTTGTCGCCTTGGCAATGTCGCCGGAGAGGAAAATCTGCTCCGCCGTGGAGAAATAGACTTCCTCTTTCTGCTCTTCGCTCCGGTGGGCGTCGCCTCCCAGGCTGTTCACATAGGCCAGATAAGCGTCGGGATCCTGGCGCGAGCGGTAGATGGACTCGATGGCCAGGAGGGCATCCTCCGCATGGTCTCCGCCGTCCCGGACCACCTGCTTGTACAGGTTCAGCGCTTCCTCGTCGCGGCCCTGGTTGCGGGCGATGGTGCCCAGCTCCAGCGTGGCCAGCGTGGCCATGGAAGGGTCTTTGGTGCTTTCCCGCAGCGCGGTGAAAGCCTCTGCGGCTTCCTGCTGGGCTCCCGTGGCCACGTAGGCCCGGCCCAGCTCATAGTAAGTCTCACTGTAATACGGGGCGGCGGGAGAGGCGTGTTTCACGCCCTCCAGGAAGCGGATCTTGGCTGCGTCGTCCTGCAGCAGACCGCTGGCCACACCGGCACGGAACGCGGGATACAGGTCGTCCGGGTCCGGATAGTCCCGCATCTTTTTCTCATAGGCGCCTATGGCCGACGGATAATCGGCCCGGAAGAAATAGCAGTCGCCGATCCGGGTCTGGGCGTCGCCGCCGTACTGGCTGTGCCGGCCCCCCAGATACTGGCCGAACCAGCGCAGCGCCTGCTCGTAGTTACCTTCTTTAAAGTACGTGTAGGCTATCTGATAAGGAAGGAGTTCGCCCTCGGCCTGGCCGGGAAGGGCGCTCAGGTTGTACAGGTCTGTGAGGATGCCCCGGGCATCCGGGTATTTCCCGTCCCGGTAATAGGCCTCTGCCAGCCAATAACGGGACAGCTGGTTGAACCCGTCCCGCGAAGGGCTATAGTATGCCGCCGTTTTCAGATGGGGAACGGCCGCGCGCCAGGAACCCATCTCCATCAGCTGGCGGGCCCGCAGGAAATAGGCCTTCATGTAATTGCTCTGCATGGCCGGTTCCAGCACGTCCAGGTTGTCGTAGGCTTCTACGGCGGCCTCGTAATCGTGGTTCTGGAGGGCCACCATGGCCATGTAAGAATAGATCTGGTCGCCGCGGGACTGAGTGTTGAAGCGGCTCAGGTAGGTCTGGAAAGGAGCGGTGTCCTTGCCCAGGTCAAATGCCAGTTTGGCGTAATTGAAATAGGCGTCTTCCTGCACTTCCTGGGAGAAGTCCAGTTCTGCCGCCTCGTGGAAAGCCTCCAGGGCGGCCACCTTGTTTTTCAGCTGGATCTGGCTGTAGCCCAGCTGATAGGAGGCCATCTGCCCCAGGGAATCCGGCACCGCACGCACCCGCTCGAAGTTGTCTGCGGCACCCTGCCAGTCCTGGGCCAGGTACATCATCTCGCCGGCATAGAAATAGTCGGCGCGGGTCTTGGCCTCGCTGCCGCTCAGGTGGGCGTCGTAATAGGCGCGCGCCTTGTCCACATCGCCCCTCACCAGGTAGGACTCGCTGATCATGCGGGCCAGGCGGGGCTTGCGGTCTTCAGGGGCGGCATCCAGCATCTGCTCCCCATTGCGGACCACATAGGCGTAGTCCTTCTCATTGAATCGGCATTCCAGGATATAGTACCGGGCCAGGTCTTGGAAACGGACATCGCCGGCGGCCTTCTGGAACCATTCCTCTGCCTCCGGAAAGCGCTCCTGGGCATAGTTCAGGTAGCCCAGCGTGTAGCAGGAGGGGGCGGTATAGTCTGAATAGGGCAGCTTGCTCACGGCCGGCAGCACTGACTCTGCATATTGCCACTCACCGGCACGGTAGGCGCTGTAGCCCAGTTTATAGGAATACTCCGGGAGTTGGGATTTGTACAGCTGGTCCCGCTGGATGGAGGAAAGCAGCAGCAGAACCCGCTGATAGTCTTCCTGGTCAAAGAGGTCCATAGCCTGGAAGAACGACACCTGCGGTACCAGCACCGATTCCGGCCAGTTCTGGAGATAGGCCTGGGCCAGTTCCTGCCGGTTGTCCAGCTTCAGTGCCAGGGACGACAAGACACGGTAGCCCTCCGGCATGGCGCCCTGCTGGCCTTCCAGCGAAGCGATAGCCTCTGCATACAGTCCTTTCTGGTAGTATTGCCGCCCGGCGTCCCAGTCCTGGGCCCAGGCGGAAGTGAGTATGAAAGCGGCGGAAAGTGCCGCGAATATCCTTTTCATCGTAAGCGTTTTGTCAATTTTACAAAAATACGAAAAAAACTGATTATATTTGCGTGATTGTGTCAAATATCGCGCCATGGAACCTCTCATTCATTTCAGCGGAGCCGATATCCTCAACGGAGAAAGCACCGTCATCTACGGCCTGGACATGGATGTCATGCCGGGAGAGTTTGTCTATATCGTAGGTAAGGTGGGGTCCGGTAAAACCTCCATCATCCGCACCATTACGGCAGAAAACCGCCTTCTCAGCGGAGAAGGGATGGTATGCGGCTTCAACCTGCGTACCCTCAGGCCCAAGGACATCCCCTACCTCAGGCGCAGTATCGGCGTCATTTTCCAGGATTTCCAGCTGCTGATGGACCGCACCGTGGAAAAGAACCTGGAATTCGTGCTCCGCGCCACCGGCTGGAAAGACAAGCAGGAGAGCGATGCCCGCATATCCGCCGTCCTGGAAAGCGTGGGCATGATCACCAAGGCGCACAAGATGCCTCACCAGCTCTCCGGCGGGGAGCAGCAGCGCATCGCCATAGCCCGGGCGCTCCTGAACAAACCCTCCGTCATCCTGGCCGACGAGCCAACCGGAAACCTGGACGGGGAAACGGCCGACGAAATCCTTCAGCTGCTGTGTTCCCTGAACGAAGCCGGCACCGCCGTGGTCATGGTCACCCACAACCGGAACATCTTCGAAAAGTATCCCGGCCGCGTCTTTTCCTGCCAGGGAGAAAAATGCACGGAGGTAGTGGACGAAGGGATTGACGTCGTACTATGACCCGGAAAGAAAGAAGCCATGCCATCATGGACTGGTTCTCCCGGAACCAGCCCCTCGCCGCCACGGAACTGCATTACGACAATCCCTTCCACCTGCTTATCGCCGTCATCCTCAGCGCCCAGTGCACAGACAAGCGGGTCAACCTGGTCACTCCTCTCCTCTTCCAACGCTTTCCCACCCCGGAAGCTTTGGCATCGGCCTCTTTCGACGATGTATATCCCTTTGTAAAAAGCGTTTCCTATCCCAACGCCAAAACCAGCCACCTGATTGCCATGGCGCAGCAGCTTCTGGCCCGTTTCGACGGGGAAGTTCCCTCCGACATCGACGCCCTGATGAGCCTTCCGGGCGTAGGCCGGAAAACGGCCAATGTCATTGCCTCTGTGGTGTATGACAAGCCAGTGATCGCCGTGGACACGCACGTATTCCGCGTGTCTCACCGCCTTGGCCTCTCCGACGGGAAAACGCCCTACGCCGTGCAGCAGGACCTGGAACGGCATATCCCTCTGGAACAGCGCGCCATAGCCCATCACTGGCTTATCCTGCACGGCCGTTACGTCTGCACGGCCCGCAAGCCCGCCTGCGAGCGCTGCCCCCTCACTGCCTGGTGCCGGGAATATCCCCTGCTTCACCACTGATTCACCCGTGGAGGCTATCCTCCTCATTCTCAACGCTTTATAGGGTACTCCTGTGCGTCGCGAAGCACACAGGGGCACCCCTTAATAGAATAATAATCAACTAGTTAGCCGCCACCAAAAGATACCGGTCCAGGCCGACAGTACATCCAAAGATATGGACGGGGCCGCCGGAGCGCACCTTCAGCTTGGCGCGGAGCTGGTCGGAGGTGACCGGCAGATTGCGGGCCGTGACTTCGGCCGACGGATAACGCCTGCCCAGATCCTTGATGGAACGGCTGCTGAAAGGGACAGACTCCAGGATCCGGAACCATTTCCCGAACGGGGTCAGGGCCGATACCGGCGAGGGAGCCGTGTACAGGTGCGTGTGCCGGGACAGTTTGGCCAGACCGTAGCGGCAGGGCAGGGTAAAAGCACCGGCTTTCAGGAGCGCTTTTCCGGGCTCGAACAGCCAGCCTTCCGGGGCCGATGCATAGACCGGCGCCGTCTCTTCCGGAACCTCCAGCACGGCTCCCCCCTCGTAAACGGTCAGCGCGTACGGGCCTTCGTATCCCCGTTCCAGCACAAGCAGCAGTTCCTTGCACTCCCCTTCCGCAGCCACCACGTGCACGTCCCTGACAGCCCCCAGCTGCTTGCACACCAGGGAGATATCGGCCATCGGGGAAAGCTTCAGCAGCACCCGCGGCGCCGCCTGCAACAGTTCCGGCAACAACTGCAGCACGTCCGGCTGGCAAGCTTCCAGCCGGAACACCTTCCTGCCGTCGGCAGCACGCCGCGCCGGGTCCAGGAAAAGAAGATCGGCCTGGAAACCGTCCAGTAGCGCAGAGAGACCGCCCGGAACCAGTTCCTGGCAGCGGACCGTGATGTTGCCAACCCCCAGCGTCCGGAAATTCCAGGTGGCGGCTTCGGCGAGGGCAGGGTTCATCTCATTGTACAGCACCTCGGAGAAATGCTGCGAAAACGCCCAGCTGTCCACGCCCAGCCCGCCGGTGAGGTCTGCCAAGCGCATTCCATTCCCGCCACATGCGGCAGCGGCCACCCCTGCCTTATACCGGGCTGTCCGGGACGACGAGCATTGCTCGGCCGACAGCGGAAGCGGATAGCGCAGCGACGGCACTGCCACCCATTCCGGCACTTTGCCGCGGAGCTTCCGGCGAACCTCCAGTGTGCTCAGCGCCAGGGAGAAATCCTCCACCTCTGCCGCCCATTTGTCACGGGAAAGGGCCAGGGCGCCCAAATCGTCGGCGTCGTGCTGCAATATGAAAGATGTAAAATCCATTCTGTTGCAAAAATACGTATAAAACTTTATATTTGTATGATAGAAAAGACAAACACTAAAACACATAAACAAAATGAAAGATTACAAGCAAGCAGCCCAGAGTTGGCTGGACGGTAATTTCGATGCCCAGACCAAAGCCGAAGTCAAAAAACTGATGGAATCGGACCCGGCAGGGCTGGAAGACGCCTTCTACCGCAACCTGGAGTTCGGAACCGGCGGCCTTCGCGGCACCATGGGCGTGGGCACCAACCGGATGAACAAGTACACGGTGGGCATGGCCACCCAGGGCCTGGCCAATTACATCAAAGCCCACGTAGAGGGCCCCAAGAGCGTCTGCATCAGCTACGACGCCCGCAACAATTCGGAGCTGTTCGCCCAAATATCGGCCGATGTCCTTTCCAACAACGGCATCAAGGTCTATCTGTTCGAAGGCCTGCGGCCCACCCCGGAGCTGAGCTACAGCATCCGCGCCAAGAAAGCCACCGCCGGCATCATGATCACCGCCAGCCACAACCCCAAGGAATATAACGGCTACAAGGTGTTCTGGAGCGACGGCGGCCAGATTACCGCCCCCGTAGACAAAGACATCGTGGCGGAAGTGGCCAAGATCGAAGACCCGGCCGATGTCCGCTTCAGCCCCGTCGCCGGCGAAAAACCCGCCCCCGTGGAAATGATGGGCCGGGAAGTGGACGAATGCTACCTGCGGGACATCACCTCCCTCACCCTGAGCCCGGAGGCTGTGAAAAAGCACGCAGACCTCAAGATCGTCTATACCCCGCTGCATGGCTGCGGCGTGCGCCTGATGCCGGAAGCCCTTAAGCGTGTGGGCTTTACCAATATCATCCACGTTCCGGAGCAGGACGTGAACGACGGCAACTTCCCCACCGTGGTCTCCCCCAACCCGGAAGAGCCCGCCGCCATGGCCATGGCCCTTGCCAAGGCCGACGAAACCGGCGCAGACCTGGTCCTGGCCACGGATCCGGACGCAGACCGCCTGGGCATCGCCGTCCGGGACAACGACGGGAAGATGGTCCAGCTCACCGGCAACCAGACCTGGAGCTTCCTCACCTATTACATCCTCACCCGCTGGAAAGAGCTGGGCAAGCTGGAAGACGGTAAAGGCTACGTGGTCAAGACCATCGTCACCTCGGAACTGATCGCCGCCATCTGCGAAAGCTTCGGCGTCAAGTGCTACAACGTGCTCACCGGCTTCAAGTACATCGCAGAGGTGGTGAAGCGCAACGAGGGCAAAGGCACTTTCATCTGCGGCGGCGAAGAAAGCTACGGGTTCAACCTGGGAGAATTCGTGCGTGACAAGTGCGCGCAGGTAGCCGGCATCATGGTGGCCGAATGCGCCGCCTGGGCCGCCGAACAGGGGCTTACCCTGTACCAGCTGCTGCAGAAGGTCTATGAGAAATACGGCCTGTACGAAGAAAAGATGGTGTACATCGTCCGCAAAGGAAAAACCGGCGCAGAGGAAATCCAGAAAATCATGGCCGACTATCGCAGCTGCCCGCCCAAGGAAATCGCCGGCAGCCCGCTGGTGAAGGTCATCGACTACAACCTCCCGGAGCAGACCGGTCTGCCCAAGAGCAACGTCCTTCAGTTCTTCAACGCGGCGGGAGATGTCGTTTCCGTCCGCCCGTCCGGCACCGAGCCCAAGATCAAATTCTACTTCGGCGCCAAGGGCAACGACGCCCACCAGAAGATCGAACTGCTCAAAGCACAGTTCATCAACTAACTGCCAACCTCCAAAAATCAACGGGGTTTCTTGCATTTTTGCGGGAAATCCCGTATTTTTGCAATCCTTTCCAAACGGGGTATTAGCTCAGTTGGCTAGAGCGATAGGTTCGCAATCTATAGGTCAGGGGTTCGACTCCCCTATACTCCACAAAAAATGACAGGCCTGCGCCTGTCATTTTTCGTGGAGTAAAAGACTTCGTCCATACTGCGTGGAGCTACCTGCCTTCCTGCAGGGCCTGGATCATGGCGGCGGCGACGGCCTCCGATGCGCCGGTTCCGCCCAGCAGGGTGCGCACCTGGGCATAGTCGGAGCGCATGGCATTCCGGTAAGCGGAGTCGAAGACCAGGGCTTCCACTTCTTTCAGCAGATGCTCCGGAGTAAGGTCTTCCTGCAACAGCTCCTTGAAAGCCAAACGATTGATAATCAGGTTGGCCAGGGATATGTATTTCACTTTGACCAGGCGGCGCATAATGGAGGCGCTGAGCGGGTTCACCCGGTAACCCACCACCTGCGGTGTGCCGATCAGGGCCGCTTCCAAAGACGCCGTGCCGGAATTGATGACGGCGGCCCGGGCATGACGGAGCACGCCATAGGTCTCGGAGAACACCACTTTCACATAATCCCGGGAGCCGATGTACCCGGAATAATCCGTTATGCTGCGGGAAGGCGCCCCCGCCACCACGAAGACATATTCCGGATGGGCGGCATGCCAGAGGCCGGCAAATTGCATGAGGACCGGCATCATGTTCTTGATTTCCATGGTGCGGGAACCGGCCAGGAGCGCAATCATGGGTGCGTCCGGCAATCCCGTGCGCTGCAGGAACGCCTCACGGGGCTCCGCCATGGCCGGGCTGCCGTCCACGGCATCTACCAGCGGATTGCCCTTGTACACAAAAGGAACGCCCTTGGACGCGAAGTAAGGCTCTTCGAAGGGAAAGACGATGAACAGTTTGTCAACAAATGCCTTGAGTTTGCGAATACGTCCTTCCCGGGATGCCCATACCTTAGGGGCGATGTAGTAAAAGACCTTGAAACCGGCCTTGTGCGCAAACTCGGCAATCTTGAAATTGAAGCCGGGATAGTCGATCAGAATGACCACGTCCGGCCTCCACGCCAGGATATCCTCCTTGCAAAAATGGACATTCCGGAGCAGGGTTCCCCCCTTGAGGAACACTTCCCAGAAGCCCATCACGGCGCCTTCCCGATAATCTTTCACCAATCCGTTCCCGCTTTGGTTCGCACAGAAAACCTCATTCATGAGACCGCCGCCCCAGAAACGGATATCGGCCGATGAGTCTTGCTTATACAGGCCCCGCATCAGGTTGGATCCGTGAAGGTCTCCCGAGGCCTCTCCGGCAATGATGTAGTACTTCATAGACTTTGCAGACGATTAAGCTCTTGGTAATCTGTAAGGTCTGCGCAGAAAGGGACAACGGTAACCCAGCCCTGGTCCACCAGGAGATTGTCGGCCTGGTCCGGATTGGGGTCGTCGCTGACAAAATCCCCTTTCATGAAATAGGCCTTCTCCCCTTCCTCCAGTTTTACGCGGTGCTGCTGCCAGAGGTTCCGGTTGGTCAGGCCCAGCTCCTCCAGGCGGGATTCGTCCCAGTTCTCGAATTCCCGGATCCAGTGGCCGGCGCCCTGCCGGGTGAAGCGCACCCCTTTGATCTGCTCCAGGGGGATGGGCGGGAAATTGATATTGTAGTACACACCTTGCCTGTCCTGGGGCCAATGGTCCAGCAGGTGGCGGACAAGGCTGGGCAGAAGCGCCTCTACGGCCGACAGGTCTGCCCCGAAATCGTGAGAGCAGATGGATACGCCGATCGCTTTGATTCCGTTGATGGCAGCCTCTTCCACACAGCCCAGCGTAGCGCTGTAATTGGCGCCGGTGGAGCAGTTGCTGCCGTGATTGATGCCGGCCACCACCAGGTCCGGGTTGCGGGACTCGTATTTGTACTGCAGGCCGAACTTGACGCACGAGGCCGGCGTAGCGTCCAGATAGCTCCACCTGCCCGGGCCTTCTTCCGGCAAGTCTTTATAGGCCAATTGCTTCACACCCAGCGACACGGCCAGTGAAACCGCGCTTTGGTGGTATTTGGGCGCCACCACCGTCACCTCCCCGAACTGCGACATCACCCGCGCGAGCACATGGATGCCGGGGGCTTTGTAACCGTCGTCATTGGAAATCAGAATTCTCATACGGCAAAGGTAACGAAAAAACCTGACCCCCGAAAGGGGCCAGGCTTTTTTCATCGATAAGGAAATTACTTGGTGATGACCTTGGCCATTTCCAGGACTTTGTTGCTGTAGCCCCACTCGTTGTCGTACCAGGCGCAAACCTTCACGAAGGTCTTGTCCAGCTGGATACCGGCCTTCTCGTCGAAGATGGAGGTAAGCGGGCAACCACGGAAGTCGGTGGAAACGACAGCCTCGTTGGTGTAACCGAGAACACCCTTGAGTTCGCCCTCGGAGGCTTCCTTCATGGCGGCGCAGATCTCCTCGTAAGTGGCTTCCTTGTTCAGTTCGCAGGTGAGGTCTACGAAGGACACGTCGCTGGTGGGAACACGCAGGGACATACCGGTGAGCTTGCCGTTGAGTTCAGGGAGAACCTTGCCCACAGCCTTGGCAGCACCCGTGGAGGACGGGATGATGTTCTCCAGGATACCGCGGCCACCGCGCCAATCCTTCTTGGAAGGACCGTCAACGGTCTTCTGGGTAGCGGTAGCAGCGTGGACGGTAGTCATCAGGCCGCGCTTTACACCGAACTTGTCGTTGAGGACCTTGGTAAGAGGAGCCAGGCAGTTGGTGGTGCAGGAAGCGTTGGAGATGATGTTCTGGCCGGCGTAGGTCTTGTGGTTCACACCGTAAACGAACATCGGGGTGGCGTCCTTGGAAGGAGCGGACATGATCACCTTCTTGGCACCGGCCTTGATGTGGGCCTCTGCAAGCTCTGCGGTGAGGAAGAAACCAGTGGACTCTACGACCACGTCTACGCCCAGGGCACCCCAGGTGATGTTGGCGGGATCTTTCTCGCAGAAGACCTGGATCTTGTTGCCATCTACGATGAGATAGTTGCCCTCAACCTTGATGTCGTGGTTGAAAATGCCGTGTACGGAATCGTACTTGAGCATGTAAGCAAGATAATCGGGATCCAGGAGGTCGTTGATACCGACAACACAGATGTCCTTACCGAAGTTCTCGACGGCGGCGCGGAAGACCATACGGCCGATGCGGCCAAAACCGTTAATACCAAGTTTGATCATAATTGTGTAATTTATTGTTTGTTAAAAGTATTGCTTTTAAATGCGCCGCAAATTTACAAAAAATTCCGATAATCTCATAACGATTTACCGGAATAATTAAAAAATTTTAATCTGCCTGTGCAAACCCTACGAAAACGGGCTTTTCCAGGGTAACACGGCGCCCGGTGTCCCGGAGAAGACCCGTATCTGCGCTGCGGGAATAGATCTCCACCGCATTATTATCCCGGCAGGCCACCAGGACCCACTTCCCGTCCGGAGTGATGTTGAAGTTGCGCGGATGCACGCCGGTACGCTGATAGCCGGCTTCCGTAAGCGTTCCGTCCGGGGCGACGGAGAAAATGGCGATGCCGTCGTTTTGCAGGCGGAGGCTGGCATAGAGGAACTTCCCGTCGGGCGAGAAATGGATGTCGGCCGCGCCGCGGGCATTTACCCGGTCTGCCTTCACCACCTGTTTCAGCCTCAGGGCGCCGGCCGCATAGTCAAACACGGCCACATCCCCGGAGAGCTCGCCTATGGCGTAGAAATGTTTGCCGGAGGCGTCGAACAGCAGATGACGCGGGCCGAAATCGGCCGGAAGACTGGCCGCCCGGCCATACTGGGACACATGCTGGCCCACAACGTCCAGCCGGCCCACTTCGTCTGCACTGAACTCACTGAACAGCAGATGCTTCCCGTCCGGAGTGAACACCGCGCAGTGCACGTGCGGCGTCTCTTGGCGGGACAGGTCCGGACCGCCCGTTCCCGACACCAGCAGGGAATCCAGCGGAGCGATGGCCCCGTTCTCTGCGAGCCTGTAAACGCCCAGCGTGCCGCCGGTATAATTGGCCACCGCCAGAAGCGTCCCGTTGGTGGACACATAGCAAGGGTCTTCTCCCCCGCCGGGCAGGCCGGTAGGCTGGACATTCACGAGGTCGAAGCCGTTGCCGCCGAAGCGCCAGGCATATACGGCGGCCGACGAATCCGGCATTTCGCTCACGGCATAGATCCGGGAGCCATCCACCGACAGATACGACGGATTGGGCATGGGGGCCTTGGCAAACGCCCCTGCCGCTTCGGGGAAGTCCCCTTCCGACACCACCTCTCCGGTGGCGGAGTCGAATTCGTAGGCATAGAAACCATCGGAATAAGTACCCACGAAAAGGGTCAGGAGGTCCCGCTTCCCGCAGGACACCGCCGCCAGGATGCCTATGAGGCAGAGGATTTTTTTCATCGGCCGAAAATGCTTTGTTCTACCAGATAACACAGGATATGGCCAATCAGGGTCTGGCACTCCTGGATGCGCGGAGTGTCGGTGGAAGGGACATGGATGACATGGTCATAGGCGTCCATCTTGCAAGGGTTTCCACCCACCAGGGCCACCGTTACAAGGCCCTTTTCCCGGCATTTGGGCAGGGCTTCCACCAGATTGGCCGAATTGCCGGAAGTGGAGATGCCCACGAAGATATCCCCTTCCCGGCCCAGGGCGTCGATCTGGCGCGCAAACACCTGGGTATAGCCATAGTCGTTGCCGATGGCCGTGACGATGGACGGATCTACCGTGAGGGCTACGGCCGGCAGGCCGCCGCGGTCCAGGCAGAACTTGTTCACGAGCTCCGCCGCCATGTGCTGGGCATCTGCCGCCGCCCCGCCGTTCCCGGCCCAGAGGCTCTTGCGACCGGCCTTATAGGCATCTACCAGCAGTTCCGCCACCCCGGCGATGGCCGGCATGGTTTTGTCGTCGGACAGGAGCGCCTCCTTTACCCGGATGCTTTCCGCCACCTGCGCGCGGGCCGTTTCCAGAAAAGAAGAATTAGCGGTTTGCATACATGTCTTTGTAATAGTTCTGATAATCACCGCTGGTCACATTGTCCATCCAGGCCTGGTTCTCCAGATACCATTTCACGGTTTTCTCGATACCTTCCTCGAACTGGAGGCTGGGCTCCCAGCCCAGTTCCCGCTGCAGTTTGCTGGAGTCGATCGCATAGCGGAGGTCGTGTCCGGCACGGTCCGTCACGTAGGTGATCAGGTCCATGTCCGCCCCTTCCGGACGGCCCAGCAGGCGGTCTACCGTATTGATCAGGACCTTGATGATGTCGATGTTCTTCCACTCGTTGACCCC
>ODAI012781182.1_pt1 | contig 16127 bp, 14 predicted proteins | sample 1539321 | NCBI WGS metagenome assembly ODAI01 (sample SAMN02144231, study PRJEB22623) | gut metagenome | biome: sheep rumen | host: Ovis aries | place: New Zealand
CGCCCTCAATATCGTGGCTCGTGGCGCCGCCAAAGGTGAAGAACCGCATTCCGCCAATATTAAACATCTGTCCCCTCATCAGATGGATAACATGCGGACGTATAAAATGTACCTTGCCGCCACACCACTCCGAGGCAGGCAGCTGCCCCAGCAGGTCAAAGTTCTCATGGTTCCCATCCACCCAGAGTACGGAGAAGGGACGCGCTTCCAGCCAGTCCATCCAGTAGTCCTGCTCCGGGGATGTATCCCAGAACCCGAAATCTCCGCAGATGATCACATAGTCATCCTTGGTAAGGCCTCTCCCCTCCGGAAAGAACTTGTACCCCAGTTTCGTATATGCTCCGTGACAATCGCCGGTCACAAATAATCTAGCCATGGATGATCCTCTCCCTCTGAAGGCAGGCCCCTCTACCTCCAGCACAATTCCAACAATGCAACATCCTTATTATAGCCGAAATTGTCAGCTGTGTCCTTAAACCAGTGCTATAATGCCCACGAAACAGAAAGACGGTCCTTTTTACGCAAGACCACAGGATTTTGCGCAAAAAGGACCGTCTCACTGTATCACACTTCAGTTTTCACCAGAACCTTCGTCCGGCGGCCGTTGACAGCCAGATTCACCGTTTGCTCCACCGGACTCATCAAAGCGATCTTCGTGACCCGGCCATCCCGCCATTCGAAATCGACGCGGATATTTCCTCTGGCCTTAAGTCCGCGCACCCGGCCCGACGCCCATCTCCGAGGCAGCGCCGGCAGGAAATGAAGACACCCTTCGTGGATCTGCAGCAGCATCTCCGCGATGCCCGCCGTCCCACCGAAGTTCCCGTTGATCTGGAAAATCGGCGGCGCACCAGGCACAACAGGCGGATGCAAGTCAAAGAGGTTAGAAGCCGTCTGCTCCCGGATCAACCGCTCAAGGCTTCCCAAAGCCGAGTCACCGTCTCCCAGCCTGGCATACATTGTTGATGATCCATCCCAGAGACCAGCCTGTCTGGCCTCCTCCATGGGCCAGCCGCTCCTGAATGGTCTCAGCGGCGGCATCTACAAGCTCCGGTGTCGAACTCATAGTGATCTGATTGGACGGATACAGGCCAAAAAGATGAGAGATATGCCGGTGACCCTGTTCAAATTCCTGATATTCTTTTCTCCACTCGAGGAGCTGTCCGCGGTAGACGACCTTCATGGGCGGCAGAAGCTTTATTTATTCCCGGATGGCATCTGTCAATTCGCGGACGGTAATGCCCTCCCCCCGGGTGACCAGGCCGGAAACCAGGGCATCCGCCTCCTCCGGATTGATCGCAAGCTCCACTCTGCCGAACAGAGCCATATAATCTTCCAGATGCGTCTTCCTCAGCGCCTCATATCCCTTTTCCTTCGCCGCTGCCAGCCGTTCATCGCACCATCGAACCGGATCCTCTCCATAAAAATCCGTCCGCCCGGCCACATATACAGTGATTTCAGTGGCTTCTTCGATGCTCAAATAAAACCCTGTGCGCCTCTGCACCCCGTTGCTGACGGCGAGAATCCCGGCCGCGAAAGCCGGCCCCATTCCACTCCCCTTCCCCGTAAGGGTGATTCCCTCGTCGGAGGCCAGGACCTGCTCACAATGGTTATCCCTGGTCAGCTCGATTCGAAGGCCTATGGGCGAAGCCGTCTCGATCCGATAGACCATGACCTGGTCCGGATAGGAAATGAAAGCCTCCCGCCGGAACCGGTTGTCATTTCTCTCATAGGAGCATGAAAATAAAGCCCGCGCAAGGTCCAGTCTTCTCACATAATGCTCGTAATCGACCGGAGCGGGCTTAAAAAGTTCACTGTGGTGGGAGATTTTTCTGTCGAACACGAGCCGAAGGTCCGCCAAGGGCTCGTAATTGCCTAGCTCGACGGACGCGCTCAGCATATTGGTGTAGATCATTTCCTCCGCCTCGGACAGTCGGCCGGCGAAGACAAGCTCTCTCACCTCGGCCAGGCTCTCCCTGGCATCCGGGTTGATTCGCTGCCTGAATCCGCCGTTCCAAACCGACTCCTGGTTCAGGCGGATCAACTCACGCTTCACACCGCCGCAGACCATAGCGCCCAAGGTACCGTTGCCAAGAGGCAGGGCTTCCGTCCAGGTCTGCTCGGAGGCGGGCTGATCATAAACCAAAGACTTGTTATCCATGTCAAGCTCCGAGGCAGTCCTCACCATACTCGAAGAGGGTAAGGTTGATGCTGTTGATCTCGTATATACCGTTCACTATATAAAACTTGACGATAATATCGAACCGTGAACCCGGGGAAAATGCAAACCCTGCCCGCGCCATGAGGTCCGTAGCCTGGTCGATGTTGAGCCGCAGCGCGATGCAGAGGGCCATCACCGTCTTCTTGCTTGGCTGGTAATCGCGCCTGCTGCGGATTTTGGAGAAGAGCTTGCGGTCCAGGTTGGCCCGCCGATAGACCTCGGCGTCCTTGAGTCCCTCCTCGTCAATCAGGCGGAAGAGCTTTTCCTGGAAGGTCTCGCCGACCTCCTCCATGAGGCTGTCCAGCTTTCTGCCCTTGCGGAAGCCCGGCAGGATTGATGACTGGCGGGCAGGCCTGCCGCTCGACGGAGCCTCAGAAGGTCCGTAGGCATGGGATATCGGCGCAGCACCGGGCGCCATGGCATTGCTGTAGCTGCCTGACTGCTGGAAATGAGATCCGGATCCGGTTTTTGCGGATTGCGGACGAAAATATCCGGGCGGGAGCGAAGCGTCTCTTCCCTCTGCGCGCTGAGCCCCGGGTCTGATTTCAGCGGAAGGCCGCAAAGACGCTGCATGGGTTACTCCGGCTGCGTCCGTGACATCGCCGGCAGCTTCCGGAGATGATTCAGCTGCTTCCGTGACATCTCCGGCAGCTTCCAAAGATGATTCTGCTGCTTCCGTGACATCTCCGGCTGCTTCCAAAGATGATTCTGCTGCTTCCGTGGCATAGCCGGCAGCTTCCAAAGATGATTCTGCTGCTACCAAGGCATCGCCGGCATCTTCAAAAGATGATTCTGCTGCGTCCGTGACATCTCCGGCTGCTTCCAGGCATAATTCTGCGGTTCCCGCAACATCGCCAGAGGATTCCACTATACATGCATCATCAGGTCTGAACAGATGCGATGACGGCTCCTCCGGCATGAAAAATGCCGAATAATCCTCAGAATACTCATCTGAAGCCGCATCCATCGAGGCCAGCTGCTCCGCTTTTTCCCTTCGGCGTAACTCCCTGATTCTTCTCCACCTCGCCGCCCAACCGGGACGAGCCTCAGAAAAATCATCCTCACTCCCATAATTTGGGGCTGCAGAAAAATCGTCAGCCCTCCCATAATTCGGGGCCGCAGAAAAATCGTCAGCTCTCCCATAATTCGGGGCCGCAGAAAAATCGTCAGCCCTCCCATAATTCGGGGCCGCATCTGAATAAACAGCCGTATGGCCGAGATACTCTTCGGCCCTCTTAGCTTTCACATAGTTGTCATCGATGTAGGAGTCGATCCGGTCGAAAAGCCCGCCCACATGGCGGAGAGCCTGACTCCCGAAGATGACAAGGGTGACCTCCATGTCCGAGGTGAGCAGAAAACGGCTGATGGACGAAATGGCCGCATCCACGGCCACCTCCGTCGGGAACCCATAGCTCCCGGCCCCCAGAAGGGGAAACGCCACACTTTTCAGTCGCCTTCTCCCGGCGACCTTCAAGGCAGCCGTGTAGGTCCGCTCAAGTTCCTTCTTCTCATCATGGCTTCCGTCTACCCAGACCGGGCCGGAGGCATGAATCACGTACCGGCAGGGCAGCCCATACCCTTTGGAAATGAAGGCACTGCCGACAGCCATATAGCCGATCTTCCGCCGTTCCTTCAGCATCTGCTCCATCCCGGCAGCGGTATAGACAGCGCGGTCCACGCCGTCGCCCCCCGCCGGCAGGGGGTTCGCGGGGTTCACAATGGCGTCGGTATTCATTTTTGTGATGTCATTGCGAACAATCTTAAATGGCATACGTACCTCTTCACAGGCGGCTGCAGGAATCAGCCCGCAATCTCAACAGGTGTAGGACGAGCGTAGTCGAACCAGTCCTCGATGTCGTGGATGCCCAGGATCTCCATATCGGCGATGGAGTTCTGGTTGCCCTGCATGGCCTGCCAGAGCCTGTAGCCGTCGATGTTGATGCGGGCAGTTCGTACATAATTGCTGCGGATCTGGTTCCAGTAAGGAACAGACCCATCCACGTTCGAGTAATAATTGTAGCCGACGCTCTTGAAATAGGCGAACTTCTCGTTGTCGTAGGAGTAATCGCTGGCTCCCTGAAGATCGCTTCCGTGGGCGAAGATGATCGTGTCGATGGGGCCGGTGATGGGCACGACCCAGTTGACAAAACGCTCGTTGTCCTTCATCAGCGACTCGACGGAAGCCGTATCAGCATGGCGGTGGCCCCAGGTATGGCTGGCGAATTCATAACCTTCCGCCTTCAGGGCATTGGCAATCTTGGTGGCCTCAGCCACATCCTCGTCAAAGTCGAACTCGGGGTGGGCATTCAGCCATTCCCGCTGGTTGTCGTCCAGACGGTCCTCGTCCCGGGTCTTGTAGACCTCGTCGGTGCGGTAGCCGAAGACGCCGTTGTAGCCGGTCAGAGCGATGATGCAGTGGGCATTGTGGTAGGAGAAATCCGGATGCTCTTCGATGAAGGTGGACAGCAGCGGGACGACGTCGTAATCGCCGACGTGTTTTTCCCCGTTCTCATCCGTATAGAGGCACTTTACCTTACCTTCGTCGTCCAGGACCAGCTTCTCGGCGATGCCCTGGTCATCGTAGGCGTGGTAGTAGCTGAGGTCGTCCTCGGACATGACGACCGGCGTCTTGCCGGGCGGCAGCATCAGGTGGTCGTTGGGCTCAAAATGTACATTGCCGTCGTCATCCCTGGTCTCAATGACCATATCCCGCATAGTGACAAGGACGCAGCCATGCTCGTACATCTGCTGGAGGCAGGTATTGAATTCATTTACCGAGCACATCCAGCAGCCGTTGTCCTTGGCCACGAAGTCGCCGACCAGCTCAATCTTGAAGCCCCTGTCGTCGTTCAAAAGGGAGTGGAAGAAAAAGTGAGGGATCGTCTCCACGTCATAGGCGATGCAGGAATCCTTGGTCTCCTGGAAGCGGGCGATGGCGTCTGAGAAGGCCGGATCCGCGCCCCGGTCCACGTAGGGCTGGAGAAGCTCTATGGCCGCGTCATAGTCATACATGGCAGCCAGCTTCTCAGCCTCGTCCAATACCGCCTTGTCCTCAGCGGAGACGTTGGCGGCGGGAGTGGTCTCGGCGGGAGTCTCGCCCGGAACAGTCTCCTCTCCGGTCACCGTCTCCCCGCCGGTCGCCGCAGCTTCAGCTGCCGGACCGGTCTCCGAGGTCTGAACAGTATCACTTCCCGTCGTTTTATCCTTATCATCCTTGCCGCAGCTTTTGACCAGGAGAACAATAAGGAGTATTAAAATGAGAGCAGCACCCGCGACGGCCGCCCTCCGGATCAGATACCTGCGTCTCCGTCTCCTTCTTGCCTCCTCGCGCTTGCGCCTACGCTCCTGGCGGGCCGCTCTCTCGGCGGCCAGGGTCTTCTCGTCAGGCTCGCCCATGCTGCCGTTTGACTGCCTGTTTTTATTTCCGGTATCCGGTCTCTTTTCTGCCATCTCTCCTCCTCTTTTTCCGGCCGTTTAATTCCCGATGGGTCCGGCAGTTTTAATATCACGAATCCCCGGCAGAGATACGGATTCAGCCGTCTCTCCCGGGGATGTGAATAGGTATCATTTGTTTTCCGTGTCTGCGGATTCCTCCTCGTCATCGTCGACTATGCCGAAGAGGGATCGCAAAGCCCCGACAGATTCAGCATTGTGCCTGTCTCCGGAGGCCTTCTTCTTCTCGTTAGCCAGGAAGGCCCGCTCGACCTCGATCTCAGCCCTGCGCTGGACACCGGTCTTCTCAACATCCTCGATGGTGACGTCCCAGGGGGCCACCGGAAGCGGATTCTCAAGGGAAAGGGCGTCATCGCTCTTCCGCTTCAGATTCATATAGAAGCTCTTGCCTTCGGACTCAAACGGATCCTCCACAGTGGCACGCGTCCACGGATCCACCCGGTCCATATGCCGGTAGGATTCCAGATCGCCGGGCAACTTTCTCTGGACAAGGCGTTTTAAGATCGTCGTCTGGACGACTGCCGTGAGAACAGCCGCCGTCGGCACGGCGATGATCATGCCGAACACACCGAGGAAGCCGCTGCCGATCAGGATGGAAATGAGAACCATGAAGCTGGATACACCGACCGAGTTGCCCAGGATCCTGGGGCCTACAAAGTTCCCGTCGAACTGCTGCAGGACCAGGACGAAGATCACAAAGTAGAGGGCCTGGATCGGATTGTTGACGAAGATCAGGAAGGCGCTCGGAATCGCCCCGATGAAAGGTCCGAAGAAGGGAATGACGTTGGTCACACCGATCACAACGGAGATCAGCAGGGTGTAGGGGAACCGCAGGATCGTCATGGCCACATAGCAGATGACGGCAATGATCATGGAGTCCACGATCTTTCCCAGAAGGAAGCCGCCGAACTTCTCATCCACGAACCGGATGTTGTGAAGGATCTGGTTGGCCGTGGGCACCGAAAAGACTGAGTATATAAAGCGCCGCAGTCTGGCCAGGATCCTGTCCCGGGAGATCAGAATATAGATGGCGACGATGGTTCCGATGAAGAAATTGTACAGAACACCGAGAACATTGAAAATGGAGCTGGTCACTCGCGTGGCGATGATCTCGATTCTCGGAGAGAACTGGTCTGTCACCCAGTTGGAGATCTGGCTCAGCGTCTCGTTCAGGGATTCGGTGGACTGCTCGACCGTCTCGCTGCCGGACAGCCAGGGGTTGTTGATGATCAGATTGTTTGCCCAGAGCCGGATGTTGCGGATATAGTACGGAAAGTTCTGTACGATGTTCTGCACACTCTTTACGATTTCCGGAAGAAGGACGGAAATGAGGGCAAAGATCAGCATGTACCCCAGTATAATACTGATGATGGCACAGGTAACGTGGATGGCCGAGACACCTCTCGGGCCGGGCGGATGTTTTATTTTAACGAGGAAGCGGATGATCAGGTTCTCCAGCGGCTGCATGACCGGAAATAGGACATAGGAGATCACCAGGCCATAGAGAATAGGCGAGAGGACATCGAGCGCCTTGGTCAATCCCTGACCAAGGCTGGAGGCCTTAAATATGACCAGGTAGAGCACCAGTGAGAATGCCACCAACGCGAAGGCATAGAAGGCGATCAGCCGGATCATCTGCCTTTGAGATTTTTTCATAAGCTATTCGTATTCTTTCTCTGTATGAACAGAATGGGACATCACTTGCCCAGAGCGGCTCTGATGAGGGCAACACAGCCGTCCAGACCGAAGGCTGAGCTGTTCAGGGTCAGGTCATAGCTGGCAGCAGCGCCCCAGCGCTTGTTGGCATAGTAGTTGTAGTAGCTGCTTCTCTTCTTGTCGGTCTTCAGGATCATCTCCTTGGCCTTGTTGATGGTGACGCCGTAATCATGGATGATCCGGTTGGTGCGGTCCTCCAGCTCCCCGTGGACAAACACAGAGAGGATCTTCTCCTCCTCGAGGGCATAGTCGGCACAGCGTCCTACGATCACGCAGGACCCTTCCGCAGCGATCTTCTTGATGGCGTTGAACTGGGCCAGGAAGACCTTATGGTCGATGGGCATATCGTGCACGCCGGTGGAATAGCCGTAGGAATAGGCATCCATGACCAGGGAGTAGAGGAAGCTGTTGGTAGGCATCTCGTCGTGGTTCTCGAAAACTTCCCGGCTCAGGCCACTTTCACGGGCAGCCACCTCCAGCAGTTCCTTGTCATAGAAGGGAATACCCAGCTGCTCCGCCAGCATCCTCCCGATCTGCCGTCCGCCGGATCCGGCCTGTCTTCCGATTGTGACGATGATTTTCTCTTCGTTTGCCATATCCTACGTCCCCCTTCATGTATTCTCTGGAACCATTCAGCATCCTTAAGGAGCGGATACCCTGTGAATGGTCACCAATTTGCCATAAAAAGAAGTCTGAATTCTGATGATTTCAGAAAATATCAACAGTTCTATTTTACTTTCCTGCCGGACGGCTGACAAGTAAAAAAATAGGATTTAACCGGATTTTAAGAATCCCTGCCCTCCGCCTCGTCATCTTCCGCCGCGGAAACGGTTCAAAAGGGCCTCGAAATAGCCCGGCAGCGGCGCTTCGAACTCCATATACTCGCCGGTGGAAGGATGGATGAACCCTATGATCCCCGCATGCAGGGTCTGCCCCTCGAGGTCGAACCCGCTCCTCCTGCCGCCGTACACGTCATCTCCCAGCAGGGGATGGCCCGTGTGGGACATATGGACGCGGATCTGGTGGGTGCGCCCGGTCTCCAGACGGAATTCGCACAGGGAATAGCCGTTATACCGTTCCAGGACAGTCACATGGGTGACGGCCGGCTTGCCGCCGTCGCGGAGGACTGTCATTTTCTTGCGGTCCCTGGGGTCCCGCCCGATATTGCCCTCTATGACAGTTTCGTCCTCCCTCGGCGCGCCGATGACGATGCCCCGGTAGCGCCGGGTTATGGAATGGTCCTTCAGCTGGGCCGCGATGGAGCGGTGGGCGGCGTCATTTTTGCAGACGATGAGGGCGCCGGTGGTGTCCTTGTCGATTCGGTGGACAATACCCGGTCTCAGGATCCCGTTTATGCCGGACAGGCTGTCGCCGCAGTGCCAGAGAACGGCATTGACCAGTGTCCCGCCGAGATGACCCGGTGCGGGATGAACGGTCATCCCCTTGGGTTTATTTACGATGAGGACATCGCTGTCCTCATAGAGAATGTCGAGAGGTATATTCTCCGGCTGAATATCCGGCAGCTCCGGGGCCGGAATGCGGACTGTGATCTCCTCGCCCTCCGACACCTTGTAGGAACTCTTGATCTTCTTCCCGCCCAGGGTAATGAGACCGCTGTCGATCAGTCCCTGAATCCGCGTTCTGGAAATGTCCCCCAGCTCATCCGCGAGGAACCGGTCCACCCGAAGTCCCTCCTGCTCCTCATCGGGGACAAGGACCCGGACGGCCGCGATCTCCGCGTCGCTCCGGTCGAATGCCTTCGCCTTCATTGATCATCCTCCGCCCTGCGTCCTCTTACCGCGTTCTCGATTTTCTCCAGGTCCTCCTCCTTGTAAACGCCCAGAAGAAGGATGAAGATGGCGGCCGCCGAGCATGTGACATAAATGTCGGCGACGTTGAAGATCGGGAAATCGATCAGGCAGAAATAGAGGAAATCCCGGACATAGCGCAGCATCACGCGGTCGATGAAATTGCCGAGGGCGCCGGCCATGAGAAAGAGAGCTATGATTCTGATCGGAAGGTAACGTCTTTCACGCGGCATGCGCAGGTAAAACAGAACAGCCGCCGCCAGAAATACCACCGTGATGACATAGAAAAACACCAGCTGATTGTTGAAGAGGCCGAAGGCAGCCCCCGTATTCTCCAGATACTGGAGGCGGAATACGCCCGGCAGGATGTCCACCGGCTTCCCGGGAAGCTTTGCCGCAGCCAGGACCTTGGTATACTGGTCCAGGAAGGTGAGCAAGGCCACGACCACCAGCCCGACGATCACGTCTTTGACCCTTGCAGTCCTGTCATTCTTCATAAACTATTCCATCTCCGTTGATGAAGCGGATACCGTTCAGGATCTCCTCCTCGGTCACGTCATCAGCAATGAAAGCCTCGCCGATGCCTTTCAGGAGGATGAAACGTACCTGACCGCCCTTTTTCTTTTTGTCGGACCTTGTGATTTCAAGGACAGCCTGCTCGTCAATGCCGTCCACGAACATCGGCAGGTCGAAGGCCACGCACATGTCGCGGATCTCATAGAGTTCCTCCGGGGAAATGAGATCACGCCCCCGGCTGATGCTGGCCGCCGCAATGCACCCCAGGGCCACACACTGGCCGTGGAGCATGGAGAAATGCTTGTATTTCTCGATGGCATGTCCGATGGTGTGTCCCAGATTCAAGAGAGCGCGCTCTCCCTTCTCCGTGGGATCCCGGTCCACGATGGCTTCCTTGATGGCCGCCGCGGACTTGACCATCTTGAGGATGGTCTCATAATTGCGGTCATTGATTTCCTCCATGTGGTTGATGATCCACTCGTAGAACTTCTCATCGGCCAGGAGGGCTGTCTTCAGGACCTCGCCCATGCCGGAGGAGAACTGATCTGCAGGAAGCGTCGCCAGGGTCCGAACATTGGTGAAGACAAAAGCAGGCATGTGGAAGGCGCCGACCATGTTCTTGAAGCCCTGGTAGTCCACGCCGGTCTTGCCGCCGATGCTGGAGTCCACCTGGGCCAGAAGGGTCGTCGGCACCTGGGCATAGCGGATTCCCCTCAGGTAGGTGGCTGCCGTAAAGCCGGTCATATCACCGACGACACCGCCGCCGAGAGCCAGCAGGGCATCGTGGCGGTCATACTGTCTTGAAATCAGAAAGCCATAGAGAGCCTCGATGGAGGCAAGGGTCTTATTTTCCTCGCCCGCCGGGAAGGCGTAGACGTCGATCTGGCGGAAGCGCTTGGCCAGGGCTTCGCTGACATCCTTGGCATAGAGAGGCGCCGTGTTGGTGTCGCAGACGATGCAGATGCGCTCGCGGCCCAGGCCGGCCTTGTCACAGGCCTTGGCCAGGTCATGGAAGGAACTTTTGAAATAAAGGGGCATGGCTTTGTCTCCTTTTCAGCAGGCGAGTCCCGCAGGACTCTCATTGACGGCATACGCCGGTACACTCGGCTTTGACAGCCTCCGGTGAAGCCGAAAAAAAAGAGTATCTGCGCCGGGTGCGCGGATACTCTCGTGGAATCATATAGACGAGGTCAATAAGGGGATCTCATGGAAGGAATATCGAAGGCACCGCTCAAAATGCTGGTCACGTCGCCCGAAATGTCGACATCAGCGGGCGTCAGGATATAGATATAGCTGGAAATCTTCTGTAGACCGCCGTTCAGGGCATAGCAGGTGCCGCAGGTAAAGTCGATGATCCGCTGAGCCAGGTCAACATCGATACCCTCAAGGTTCAGGACCACAGTGCACTTATCCATAAGGGTGTCCGCAATATCCTTGGTATCGTCCATGGAGGTCGGACGAATCACATTCACTTCCATCGGAGAGAGTCCTTTCTTGCGCGCCGGAGCCGGCTTAGCCTTCTTCTCAGGTCTCTGCTTCGGCATCTCCTTGCGGGAAGACTCTGCTCTCTCAGCGTATGCGTTCGACCTCGCAGATGTGCGGTCAGTGCTGTAGGACGTCTTGGAGGAGCTGCGGACCGTCTTGGACGCAGCGGGCGCAGGCTGCTTGGCTGTCTTCCGGGGAAGTTCCTCTTCTTCCTCGTCGAAGTCAAAGTCGTCCTCCTCCTCATCGTCCTCCTCGTCGTAATCCCTGGTGCTTCTGGATTTTCCGGAGGAGAATCTGGAGAAGAAGCTGCCTCTGGGCTTTTCGTCCTCGTAGTCTTCCTCGTCTTCCTCGTCGTCCTCATCGTCGAGGAAATCTTCCTCGTCGTCGTAGTCGTCATTCAGTTTAATGGCATCCAGAAATCTATCAAAAATCGACATGTCGCAGACACTCCGTTCTCAAACCTTATTTGGTATAATCTCTCTCTCCGAAAATAGCTGTACCGACACGGACCATAGTGGAGCCTTCCTCTACGGCCACCTCATAGTCATTGGACATACCCATACTGAGGACATCCACTGTTACATTATCAATTTTTTTCTCTGCCGTGTCAACACTTAAATGGCGCAAACGTTCAAAGAAAATGCGGTCCTCTTCGGGGTCCTCCACGTAAGGAGCGCTGGTCATAAAGCCACGGACTTTCACGTGCGGCAGGGCGCTGATGGCCCGAACCAGGTCCTCCGCCTCGGAGGGCGCCACCCCGAATTTGGTGTCCTCTCCCGCCACATTCACCTCGATGAGGACGGGAATCACCCGGTCATGCTTGGCCGCTTCCTTCTCGATGGTCTCGGCCAGGGCCAGAGAATCCACGGAATGGATCATGTATACGTAAGAGGCGATGTACTTGACCTTGTTCCGCTGAAGATGGCCGATCATATGCCAGCGGATGTCCTCCGGCAGGTCATCGTGCTTGGTCCTCAGCTCCTGGATGTAATTCTCGCCGAAGTCCCGGTGGCCGGCCTTGTAGAGAGCCATGATGTCCTCCTCCGGCTTGGTCTTGCTGACGGCGACGAGAGTTACCTCCTCCCCGTCCCGACCGGCCCGAGCTGCCGCATCAGCAATTTTCTTTTTTACCAGTTTCAGATTGTCTTCTATCATATGTTTTCCTCTGGGAAGTGGGTGCCGCAGCCCTGTCAATGCACTGTGATCTGGGATTCCTTGACAGTGGAGGCATCCAGCACGATGTAATCGAACTGGGATATGCCGAAGCGCGTTCCCCGCTCCACGATGCAGTACTGCTCATTCTTGTCGATGATGCTGACCTTGCGGAAGACGGCGTAGCCTTTGTTCAGGTTGTATACGCCCTCCAGGGTATCCGTGGCCCGCACGATGTAGCGGTCGGTGGAACCGCCGTGTTTGATGATGACGTCACCGCCGGAGAAGTCCGTGTCGTCCACATAGTAGCGGCCGTCCTTCAGTTCATATAAGGTGGTGGTGACGAAGGTCGTGGTTTCATTTCCCTCCCGGTCCGTGGTCACTTTGAGGAAGCCGGCTGTGCCGCCGTCATCGCCCACCGTGATATAATCCTCCGGGATCACGTAGAACTCTTTGGAGACAAGGGATGTGACCGGAATCTTGAGGCCCGTATTCTGGTTGGTGACCAGCTCGATCTCGATGAACCGGTTGTCGATATACCTGGACAGACCGCCCATAAAATCCAGCTTGCCGAAATAGCTGTCATCCGCGCCGGTCAGGATCTGGAAGGAGGCTGTCTGGGTGACGTTGTCCTTCAGGAAGCGCACCCGGATGGAGGTCCGGTCGGACAGCTGCACCACCTGCCGGGAGGTCAGCGGAATGATCAGCGACCAGGCCTCGGACTCGATCAGCTTGTAAACGTTCTCACCCGCCCTGACTTCCCCGTTGGTCTTCAAATTGGTCCGGACATAGGACTTTTTGTCCAGGTCGGCCGCCGTCAGATTGTCAACGCTGATATTCTCATACCCATCGATCAGGTAACTCACGATACCCGGCGAGGGGGCCGTCGCGATGGTCTGTTCGCCGATCGTCATGGAACCCGAGGAATCCACGGAGGTGTTGAAAAGGGCGATATCCGAGCTGCCTAAAATATCCGACTCCAGCTGGTACTTGAGGGTATAGGTCTCGTGGAAGTCCACCGGTGAAAAGCCCAGTGAAAATGAACGCAGGTCGCTGTTAATTCGGGCCGCCGTCTCCTCGTCCAAGGTGCCGACGCTCTCCGTGGTCTTCTCCGCTCCCACTCCGTAGACAGCGCCATAACGCTTCACCCGGCTGCCCTCGCGGGCATAGTAGGTAATATATCCCGAAGTGTCCGCCGAAATCACGCGCTCAGAGCGCAGCGCCAACCCGGTATAATACTGGTTCTTTGCCAGCGGTCCGGCTGTCACCTGGTAGGATTCCACGTGGTTGGCCGTCAGGTAAAGGACCATACTGACGATGATATATAAGAAAACGGCTCCAAAAAGGATCGTTCCGATGTTGATGGAAAAGACCCGCCGGAAGGGGCTGCGGTCTGAAGTCCTGTTCGCCACTGCTGATTTCCTTTATAAAAAAATAGAATAGTTCACCGGCATCACGTTGTGGATAAGGCTGCAGGCATCTTAAGATGCCGGCACACGGAGCACAGCCGGAAAATGAAGGCACAGCCCGAATCTGCATCCAGTACGGGCACCTCTGTATCCGACCCATTATAGCATAAGAGAAGCCGCCGGACAAGCCGGCGGCAATCTCAACATGTATATCTGTTTCCGCATTTTCCTGCGGGTAATGACCTGATTTAGAATAGGCTTCCCCTCAATCGCCTGTATTACAGGGCGACGATGACCTTATCTTTCAGCTCAGGGGCGAGCTCGTCGGCGCTGGCCGTCAGGGAGATAACGAAGTCGATATTGTACAGGGAGCTGACTCTGTCGAGTTCAAGAATGGTGGTGGTGAAGTCCTGTCCTTCCAGCTTGGTGCAGCGAAGGAAGCTGTCGAGATACATGCTCTGAAGATCGTGGTCCTGAGAAATGATGCCGCAGATAAAGCCTACGAACTGCTCGCTGTTGGCAATGGGATAAGCGGAGACGTCGATCAGACGGACGTTGCGGTCCAGCTCGAACATCTTCTTGTTGTTCTTATCCAGATATACGATAGTTCCCTTGGCTGTTTTGATTTCTTCGTTGACTCTGCTAAGGAGTTCTCTTGTCTTGCCTTTTCCCTTCGGACCAACAATTAAACGAACCATAGTAGTGTTCCTCCTTAATGCTTTATGTTATGTATACCATTCGCGGCGGCCGGTCCCGCATCTCACGGAGAACCAATCCGGTCCGCTCAATGGAAGTTACCCTTATTATAGATGAAACGCCGGTGAAAAACAAGCAAATCCGATTCTAACTGTTGATCTGGGCCAACAGGGTGTTCATGTCCTTATAGAGGCCGTCTGTCGTGGGCGCTCCCATGATGATGGAAATGAACGGCTGCCCATAGGCATTCTGAGAGAGAATAGCCAGACAGTGGCCCGCCGCCGCGGTAGTACCGGTCTTGCCGCCCAGAACGGTGACATCCTTGGGCGCCTTATACTCACCGGTCAGGTAGTGGTCGGTGGAGTCCAGCGTGACGTGCCCTTCCGTCCCATCCGACGCTGTATAGCCCAGGTCGAAGACCGAGATCTGCATGATGCTGACGAAGTCGTCGTACTTGATGGCTTCGGAGAGCATCAGGTAAATGTCATACACCGTGGTGTAGTGGTTCTCGTCGTGGAGTCCGGTCGGGTTCACAAAGTGGGTATTGGTCGCCCCGATCCGCTTGCACTCTTCGTTCATCATCTCCACAAAGGCTTCCACACTCCCGTTCCCGACGATTCTGGCGATGGCCAGGGCGGCGTCGTTGCCGGAGTGGACCAGCAGGGCATGGACAAGGGCCCGCAGCGTCAGCTTGTCGCCGATGTGGATGCCGGACACCTGGGAGCCGGCCTCCAGCTCCAGATCTCGCCAGATGACTGTCACCCGCTGATCAAGGTTGCCGTACTTCATGGCGACGATGGCCGTCATGATCTTGGTGACGCTGGCCGGGTAGATCTGCTCGTACATGGACTTGGCAAAGAGGACCCGCCGGTTCTCTATGTCGAAAAGGGCCGCGGACTCAGCCGGGTCGATCTCGATATTCTCGTTGGCTACATTGTCGCTTCCCACGCAAAGTGAATAAGTGGACGCCTTCTCCGTCATGAGACCCACCTCCGCCGTGCTGGCGTAGACCATGGTCTCGTTGGTGAAGGGCATGGGGGTATCCACCTCCGAATAGGACCGGATGGTAGAAATGATAATGACGGCCGCGACCACTGCCCCGGCCAAAACTGCCAGGAGCACGGTGGTGATAAAAACTCTCTTGTCCCGCTTCATGTTCTCCTATCCCTTCCTTCAGTCCGCCAGCCTGATGAGCCGGTGCTTAGAGCTGCTTTCCTGGAAATGGATCTTGTTCTGAAGGCCCACATTCAGCACGAAGCCCATGCCGGTATAGATACTGACCATGGAAGTCGTGCCGTAGCTCACAAAGGGGAGCGGTGTGCCGGTGTTGGGCAGAATGCGGGTCGCGACCCCGATGTTGATGAAGCTCTGGATGGCCACGATGGAGGCGATCCCGCAACAGATCAGCGTTCCCGACAGGTCCTTTGCCCGTCGGCTGGTATGGAGACACTCCAGCTCTATGAGCAGCAGAAGGATAATGATGCCCGCGCTTCCCAGGAAGCCAAGCTCCTCTCCCGCCACTGCGAAAATGAAGTCAGTCTGGATCTGGGAGATGAAATTGCCCTTGTTGGCCGAATCGACCTCCGAGTTGTTGAGTCCCTTGCCCGTCAGCTCCCCGCTGCCGATGGCCGTGACTGAGTTCTTCTGCTGGGTATTGCCGTCACTGTAGGC
>ODAI011109701.1_pt1 | contig 16123 bp, 9 predicted proteins | sample 1539321 | NCBI WGS metagenome assembly ODAI01 (sample SAMN02144231, study PRJEB22623) | gut metagenome | biome: sheep rumen | host: Ovis aries | place: New Zealand
GAGTTTAATTCACTTTTATTCTCAAATAGATCCTATCTCAGTATCTTTATGATCTCATCCTTGTCTGCATCGGGAAGGATCTTGGCGAGGAGCTTCAGTACGCGGGCATAGGATTCCTCGGGAGTGCGTTTGTAGACAGCGTCGGTGAATTTCTTTCCCATAAAACGCTCCGGTGTGGAATACTCTGCGACTCCCCAGCCATACGCATTGCCGAGCTTATCCGTCTCATACTTAAAGTCGCTCGTTATCACATAGCACTGCTTCTGCAAGCGGGTGATCATGGTATCGAAGCCCTTCTTACCGCCCTTGCCGTATCCGCCGACGGATTTGAGCTTCCTGGACATCACAGGAGCATTTGCATCCAGAAGTTCATACAGCTCCTTATCGTAGAAAGATGCAAGTCCGTCATCATACCTCGCGTCGAAGTCATATCCGTCCCTTCTGTAATTGGCAAAGTCCGGAAACCATTTGGCACTGATATACATAGCTTTGCCGCGGAGGAATTTGCCATAGGCGCACTTCGTCTTCTTGATGACAGGGCCCTTCCACTCCCATGCAGGCCAGAATCCGTCATCACAGTCATCATACCAGCATCCGGGAGCTATATGCTCCTCTATGGAAAAGCCCTCTATCTCGTTCGCAAAAAAGGGAACAAATCCGACCTCGCCGATGAGATCACACAGATCCTTCATCGATCCTATCGTAAAATCTTCCGAAAAATTCATATCCGTATCTCCGTGAATAAAAGCCTTGGCGATCACCTCAGCGTTTGAATATATTATTGATCAGTTTGTTTACCAGGTGATTAAGGAATCTCATAAGGCAGGCTGCGCCAAAGTCCATGAGTACTATCACGGCAAATATGACCATCCCTGCGGGGAATCCCCAGTTTAAGAACCCGTACCAGTCATTAGTCTCCGGCCACACTCCTATACCGTTAACCAGGATATTGATAAGATAACCCATTCCGTAAACAAGCGCGAGCGCCGCCGACCAGATCGCATACTTAAACGGTATCTTCTTCTTGGTCTCAAGGAACAGAAACTCAACCATTGCAATAAGAGGCACGATCAAATGGAAATATCTGTTTCCTCCCTGATACATATCGAGGTCCGGATACATTGGAGCAAGAAAGAAAGCGATTATAGCAAATGTGAGTCCGACCGCGGATGCCGCCATCAGTTTGGGCAGTATGGGAAGCTTCTTGTTAAAGAAGATATCCAGGATAAGCCAGAGCAAAGCCACGATACCGCAGAAGATATTGGAAAGCACGGTAAAGTATTTAAGATTCTCCCACCCTTGGGATGTGAGTCCGGTTCCGCTTCCCTTAAAGGTGAGCATAGCATAAATACCCACGCCGACAAAGACTATGATCGCTGCATTAAACGCTTTGCTGATCATCGCTCTGCAGTCTTTCTTTATCTTCATTCTGTCGCCGGACTTAGAATCCATACACCCTCCCCTAATTATTTCTTCTTCGACTTATTCTTCTTTTTCTGCTGAGACTTCTTTGTATTATTTGCCGGTGCCGCCTTACCCTTTCCATTCTTCATGAAAACGAATACCGCACCGCCCACGAATGCTGCTGCAAGTACGAGGACCACCGCCGTGATCGCACCGTCATTACTCTTCTCTGCTGGCTGTTCTTCATGTGCGGGAGTCTCTTCTTTAGCAGGCTCCTCTTTGGTTTCTTCAGTTTCCTTCTTTTCCTCGGAAGCCGACTCTTTCTTATCCTTATCCTCATCCGTCTTCTTTGCGGATCCGGTATTTATCACAGGCTCAGGAGCGTTGCCCGCATGCGCTGTAAGGGTGATGCCGTTTGCGCCGAGTGCCACTTCGTGGTCGAGGCTTATAAACTTGCCGTCCTTATCAGCCCAGAGCACAGGCTTTACGAGAGCATACTTATCCTCATCCCAGGTCTTGAAATCATCCTTTACGAGTCCGCCCGTATCACCGGAGTTCGCATTGAAGCACCAGAATGTATGATTGAGATTCTCTTTGCCGATGAGGTCTCTGATGTATTCCATCCAGCGCTGATTGTCTCCCGACATAAAGCCTCCCCATTCTCCGATGAGTATGGGGGCTATATCCTCCTCTGCTATATAGAGCCAGTAAGGATGCCATGCGTCCTTATAGAGCGAATCATAATCGAATCCGCCTTCAAACCAGGGCTGCATATATACCAGAGGGCCGTAATCATGAGGTGAATAAACGACCTGCTTATTTCTCTCCTTATCGCCGAAGTCTATAGGATAATCCTTTACTGCCATAAGGTTTCCGCCCCACCAGGTGTTGTAATAATCCTCGTCATCGGTTGATTTGAAATCATTAGCTTTAGGATCGATGGGATAGATCTGTATACCTTCTATAACGATAAGCGCATGTGGATTGATATCAAGGATCGCATTTCCCGCTTTCTCTGCTACTCTCTTCCAGTTGTTCTTGTCATTGGAATTATTCCAGATAGCATGAGTCGGCTCGCTCGCCTTACCGTGAGGCTCATTCTTAAGATCGTACGCCACGATGGTATCGAAGTTCTTATATCTGTCTGCGATCCATTCAAGCGCTTCGATATATTTATCCTCGGAAATCTTGTCCGTATACCATACGGGGTGATTATGTCCGGACGCATCGGTATTGGCAGAGTGAATATCTACCATTACCTTCATGCCGTTCTCTTCGCAGAGTGTCAGTACATAATCAAATATCTCAAGCGAATTGAGTGAATTGAGATTCCCATTGTATGCATGATTGTAATTGGCAGTAGGGTAATTGCCCTTCTTCCACTCAAGTAGAAGCTCTGCGGACATCGGGACTCTGAGCAGATTAAAACCGTGATCTGCGATCGCTACTATGGATGACTCCAGTTCCGCATTCCAGAGACCGTCAAATAGATTAGTGCCGGTATTGTATCCGAACCAGTTGCATCCCGTGAGCCATACCTTGTTGCCGTTCATATCGACAATATCGGATCCATCGGTAGTGAGCCAGTCATCTCCGACCTTACCCTTCACGGACTCCGCAGGAGATTTAAACTCAGGCTTCTTAGGATTATTCTGATCATTATTCTGATTATTGTTATTATTTCCGCCGTTTCCTCCGCCGGAGTACTTGCCGTCTCCCGATACGCTGATCACCTTGGCAGAAGTAAGATCGGATCCGTCAACCTGTATGCCGACATTGGAATCAAAGCCCCACGAATTCGCTCCGTCAGCCCTGACCGAGGCAGTACCCTGCTTGCCATTAACCGTATAAGTATCAAATCCCCATCCGGAAGCTGAAGAGACGGAGCCGTTGAATTCAACGACCACCTTGATCTCGAGATATCCGCTGCATCCGTTTAGATCAAAGGATATCTGTCCTCCGGAAGTCCACATATTTGTGGAGACGTTTTTGGCTTCAGGACCTGCCGCCTTGGATGCTCCCGCTCCAAAAGCAGGCGATATCGTCATCACCGACACGATGACAGCCACGATCATTGAAAGCGCTTTGGTTAATGCCTTTCCGAATACATGATGCTTCATTTTCTCTTCCCATCCTTCTTTCGGTAATATTCAAACATATACTGCTGATAAACGCCGTTATAGGGCGAATACTTTTCCTTTGGATACCCGTTCGGGTATTCATTCTCGAGGACTCTCTTTATCCATACATCCACAGGGAATGCATCAAGCTTGTGAAGTCCGAAAAGAGTTACACAGGAAGCCACTTTAAGACCCACACCCTTTATCTTCATAAGCTCCGATATCGCTTCGTCCGCAAGTTTCTCAGACACGGCATCCAGATCAAGGTCCCCGTCAGTCACCGTGCGAGCTGCATTCCTCAAATATACATCCCTGTATCCCAGTCTGCACTCTGAGAGTTTTTCATCACTTAGAGAAAGGATGTCCTCAGGTCCCGGAAAAGAATAATACGCATTGCCTTCCGAATCCTTACATCTCTTTCCCGCTCTCTCGCACAGAAGCTCAATAGACCTTTTGATCGCAGGGATATTCCTGTTCTGGGATATGATAAAGCTGATAAGCGTCTCCCACGGATCCTGTCTGAGTATCCTTAAGCCAACACAGCTCGCCGCCGCATCCGCCATAAAGGGATCTTCATCTTTGTCGACCAGTGTTCTTATCTTTTTGTACGATGTACCAAGATCAAGATAGTCATACCACAGGTCGCCAAACTCCTCCTCGGTGCAATCCGTCTCAATGCAGTCCTTAGACGGCTGTGATACTATTAGGCATTTCCCGAATGCAGGTATCCTGTACTTTGCCGGTTCATCCCCTAAAACAGGCAACACCTCCCATCTGAAACACTGCCCGCTGTCTGCTATCCTGTATAGGTCAAGATCATCCTTTACTTTTATCTTTGCCATTACTTTCGGATCCTGATATCCGTAAGTGCTACCTGGTCACCACTCAGGAGTACGTAGATCTCTTTAACTTCATCTTTGATATTTATCGTATTCTTAATGGAAATACCTCCATTGGTGGTTGTGGTTACTACGCTGTTTCCTCTTCTCTTGAACGAGACTGTGCATTCAAATCCCTTCTTATTGAGAGCTTTCCATGCGTCCCATCCCTCGAATTCATCCGTCTGCTCGGTGATTATCGTGTTCTCGGTACATGCGTCAGATTCCCAGTTCTCACCATCAAGTCTGAGAAGGGAGAACTCTCGATAGTTCGGTCCCTTGTATTTCCTGTCATCGGAATAGTAGAGACTGATAAATGCCGTATGCCAGATAAGTCTGGCGGTGGGAAGGCTCATTGTATGGAATGTGATCTCGAGGCCGTCCGTTACGGGGATACCGTCTGTTGACTCTACTCTGTATCCGTTTATCTGAACATTCGGAACATCTCCAACTCTGCGGTTAATGTAGCTGACTTCCTCTGCTATACGAGGAATGCGATCCTCGCTTATCCTCTCCTCGGATTTATCTATCGATACATCAAATATACGGCAGTTTTCTCCCGTAAATGCAAGATATGCATATCTTACGCTGTCAGGAAGCGCCATGATCGTCTCAGACTTCAGGTACTTATTGGAGATCTCAATAAGGACATGATCGCGGCACTTTGCCATATAGATCCTGTACTCGATCTCCTCGGAACGCATGACGGTATTGGACGGCATATCTTCCAATTTCTCTACATTGGTAACAATCTTTCTGGCATCCGTACATACGTCGTGACCATCAAGCCAAATCTCACCATACTCACAATAATTGAAATCCGCAATCTCATCTTCATTCTCATGAACCCCCTGATCGAGCGAATCAAAGATCACAACGGAAGGCATCGGTGTCTTGTCGGGATGATCCGGATTGATACCGCACTTAAATGTAAGCGTTGTGGGGTTGCCTGTGATAACGATACCTTCGGAGATCACACTGCGGTAATCCGTGCATATGATCTCATTTTCTCCGGAGAGCCCCTTCTGATCCTCCATCTCTTTCATCTGGAACTCTTCATCGAGATCTATCAGATGGAGCATGATCTTGGCAAGCTTGGGATCAAACTGTGTTCCCGAGTGCTTAATGATCTCCTCACGCGCTCTCTGCTGAGGATACGCGGGGCGGTAGCTTCTCTTGGATGTCATAGCGTCATACGCATCGGCTACTGCTATTATCCTTGCGATCTCAGGTATCTCTTCTCCCTTTAATCCTTCGGGATATCCCTTTCCATCATATCTCTCATGATGGTACTTTGCACCTACAGCCAGATAAGGATACTCTGAAATGCTCGAAAGTATCTCTTCTCCGAAGACGGAATGTTGCTTGATCGCTTCGTATTCCTCGGGAGTAAACTTTCCCTCTTTGTTTACTATCTCATCTCCTATTGCGATCTTTCCTACATCGTGAAGAAGTGCGGCGTAGTAGATCTCCTCGACCTCTTTCTCACTCTTACCGAGTTCTCCAGCTATCTGCTTGGAGTATTTTGCGACTCTCGCAGAATGTCCGTGTGCATATTTGTCATTGGCATCTATCGCATTGGCAAGGGCTGTAGATGTCTGATCAAAAAGAGTCCTGATGCTCTTCTGCTCTTTTCTCAGATAATCAACCTCTGTAAGATTGGCTTTCTCAGCCTGCTCATTGAGGTCCATTATCGCAAATACATAAATCAGGTTACAGAATATCGCCGTTGTGATATTGGTGAACGAGATTCCGTAGACGAGGAGCTGAATGACCGTCGCTATGGCCGGTACCGTATCAAAAAGGAGAAGTGAACAAAAGACGCCTTTCGAGATCTTCTTCCTGATCCTTATAGTGATCGTCAGCTGCAGTATGACAGCAATTATGGGGATCACATTTCCCACTACGATGAAGGGACCTCTCTGATAGAAATTCTGCTCATCAAAGGTATAATACATACCATTGAACTGAGAGATGATTATCATCACGATATCAACAAGAGCGAGGATCTCCGCTATACGGAGTCTCATCGGTATCTGCTTTTCGTGAGCTTCATTTTTGACGAGATCTATCAGATAGAGATTGAATACAAGATTGCACAGTATAACAGACACAAAGACGGCAAAGTTGGAAATCCTTACCATATAGTATCCGAGCGTGCCGGGATTTCCTCTGAACATGTAAGCAAAGCGATCCATAGTAAGGAGGATCACGCTTAGGATCTCCAAATTTATAAGTATAAGTCTTCGTTTCCTCGGGAGAGAATTCGTAAAGATCGTAAAGATCAGCGTGATGAGACTCGCTCCTATGACAAGGAGCATTGCGTTCAACTGATGCACTTTAATGAATTCAAGCATTCCGGCGTCCTCACTTACTTATAGTTTCTTTCATTCCGTCCCAATCAAATCTTCTGAGCATAAACTCAAGTTCTTTAACCTTCTTAAGATCAGCATCGGGAAGAGTATATTCCTTAAGCTGCTCAAGTATCATCTCAACAGAGTCATAATCCTCCTGAGGTATCAGTTCCGCAAGCGCCTCATAAGCACCGTTAAGCTCATCCTCAGGGATATCGGGAGCCTTTGCTCCGATCACCTGATCATCACGGAGTTTTATCAGTTTATCCTTGAATGATTTATATTCATCCATGAACTTCTTGTTGTTCTTTCTGATAAATCCGAGATCATTCTTATTGCCGGCATTCTCCAGACTCTCCGCATATTCCGCCAGTCCAAGTGCACCGACTATTCTCGCAGAGCTCTTAAGAGCATGAACCTTTATTGTATAGAGCCTTATGTCGTTTTGATTATATGCCTCCTCGATGACCTCGGCAGTCTCATCGATCGTGTCATAGAAGAGATTGAGCGAGAATATATATGTCGATATACCGCCGGAGTTCTTTATTCCATCCTCTACCGAGATTTCCGGTACATTGCAGATCCACTTCATCTCCTCAGGGATCTCCTCCGGTTCTTCGATCGCAGCCTCCTCGGAAGGCTTCATGACCATCTCGTCAGGCAGGTGCTTCAGGATCGTCTTCTCGAGTGCCGTACTGTCTATGGGCTTGGTCAGATATCCGTTAAATCCTTTAGACTTGTAGAACTCTTCTCCGCCCGATGCAATATTGGCAGTAAGTGCATAAACCGGCAGATCCGGATTGGTCTCTCTTATACGTTTAACAGTCTCAAGTCCGTCCATTCCGGGCATCATATGATCGAGGAATACAACATTGAAATCACCGTACTTGAGTTTATCAAGACACTCTTCTCCGCTCATGGCCGTAGTTACAAATACTCTGGTTGCCTTGAGGAGTCCCTTGAAGACGGTCAGGTTCATAGGATTATCATCTACAACGAGCACATCCGCATCGGGAGCAACAAACTGAGGAACATACGGGCCTTTAACATTCTCCTCTTCTTCGCCGTTAAATTCTCCGAGCACATCCTTGTCTGCGATCTTCTGTTCCAGAGTAAGTATAAACTCCGATCCCTTTCCGTATACGCTCTCGCACCAGAGCTTGCCACCCATAAGCTCGGCAAAGCGTCTCGATATATCCAGTCCCAGTCCGGTTCCCTGGATGGAACTGTTCTTCTCCTCATCAAGTCTCTCATATGCTGTAAAAAGCTTGTCGAGATCCTCGGGCTTTACACCTATACCGGTATCCTTGACCGAGATTCTCAGGCTGCATTTCTCATCATCCGAATCTGTCACGAGGACATTGAGCGTAAATCCTCCGACTTCGGTATACTTTACCGCATTGGTCAGGAGATTAAGCACTATCTGCTTTATCTTTCCGTCATCTCCGCAGAGTCTTCTCGGGAGTCTTGGATCGATATTGATATTAAATCTGAGGTCCTTCTGATCACTCCTTACCCGGATCATAGTTATGATAGATCTGAGGAATGCCTTCGTCTCATATTCCTGCTCTACCAAATGCATCTTTCCTGATTCTATCTTCGACATATCGAGAAGGTCATTGATGAGTCCGAGGAGTGACTCCGACGCCTCATGGATATCCATCGCGTAATTGACTACGGACAGGAAGTATCCCTTAGGGACATCCTTCGCATCTTCTCTCAGGATCATCTCATCCATACCCATTATGGTATTGATAGGGGTTCGTATCTCGTGAGACATATTCGCAAGGAATCTGGACTTGGCGGAATTTGCACGCTCAGCCTCTTCCTTTGCCGCTCTGATCTGATCATACTGCTCACGCATCAGGTTGCCGGTCGTGATCCTCCAAACAGAGAATCCGATGATGAGAGCAGCCAGCATCAAGCCAAGAAGTCTGACCGCAGTCATTTCGTAAAACCTAGGCTTCTTAACTATGCTGTATGACATATCCTGATATACTGTACTGCCGGCACTGTCGGTTATCTGTACGTGCAATCTGTAATTACCGTATTTGAGTCCCGTGAATTCAAGCGGAGTCAGATTGTCCTGACTGGTAAATATTCCGGCATCTCCGAGTCCGTCAAGATAAACTCTTACCATCGGATTTGACATGGAGTAATTGAGTATCGACGCAGTTATCTGTACACGTCCGTCGCCCGAAGGGATCACATAACTGCCGTCACTGTCCGGCACGATATTCTCTCCGTCCACAGTTACGGATCTGACACCTATTATGATATCCGATGTCTGCTGGTAGAAATTATTGATATTGACGCGGCACACACCGTTGCGGGCGCTCATATAGAGCGTTCCGTCATCCAGGAGTTCGCTGAAAGAATTACCCGTAGGCACTCCGGTCAGTCCGTTTATTGTATTGTACAGACTGTACTCATGAACCTCATTATTTATCATGCTCTCCGCATTTACGCAGTAGAGTCCGTAGGATGAAATCACCCACATATTGGATGATGCGTCCGCAAAGATATCATAGTTATTATTGTAAGGGAAAGAATCGATATTGATTATCGAACCATCTTTCAGATACTGTATGGAGTTCGATGTGATGATCCAGAAAAGATCTCTCTCTTCATCATACTTTATTCTCATGACGACATCACTGGTGAGCCCGTCGTCACGGCCCAATCTCTCAAGTTCATCGCCTTTAAGGATATATATACCGTCTCCGTCAGTGCCCATATATACGGAACCGTCGGGACCTTCCTCTACAGACAGAAGGACAGTATTGAGAAGTCCGTTATCTGATCCGACATTCCTGACCACCTTGCCGTCTTTAACTACGGAAAGTCCGCCGTTTGTTCCGACGAGAAGTGAGCCGTCCTTTGCAACGGTTGCACACCTCGCTGCGTTATTAAGCAGGCCCTCTTTCTCGGTGATACTTATGATCTCGTTATCGGCAGTATATCCGACGAGTCCTTTGCCGTCATTGTAGATGCATGACCATATCGTTCCGTCATTATCCACAACGATACATCTGACTCTGGAATTACCTATATACCTGGTAAGATCGCTGTCCATCCTGCGAAGAGTGCCATTCAGGACACGGAGGCCCTTGTCGGTACCGATATACAGCATACCGTCCCTTAATGCCGTACTGTTTACAACCTCATCAGGCAGGCCGGCACGCTCCGTGATATCATCGAAGTTGCTGCTGACAAGCTTCATGACGCCCTGTCTGGCTGATGTATACCAGAGGTTACCCTGATAATCGGGAGTCATCATCTCTATCGAATTATTGATAGGAATATCGTTCAATACATGGAAAAGTCCGTACTCATCGATATATCCTGTCTCGGAAGAAGAACATACCCATACCCTGTCACAAGCATATTCCATCCAGCACACATCGCCTATCGGAGTTACGGGGATCCTTGCCATATCCATGACATCGGATCCAAACCTGCCGTACAATACTTTATTGCTGTCCGTGCCGAAATACAGATATCCCGGCTTTCCCGGATCTGCAAGTATCGCGGTAACTTTATAAGGTCCCATTTCGTCCGCGGGTACAAACATGTCGAGTGAGCCGTTCTTGATGCTGAATACATCTCCGCCTCTGGTATTGCAATATATCACTCCGTCAGAATCTCTGAGTATCCTCATGATATATGCATTCTCCACTGTCTCATCATAGAAAGGATGAACAGCGAGATTCATATCGATATATGCAAGTCCGTTGGTAGTTGCTACATATATCGTTCCTTCATCGGTCTCTGCAAATCCTCTGACCTGTGATCCGGGGAGTCCGTCCTTATATGTGAAATGCTTAGTTTCCTCGCCGTCGATGAGTACGACACCATTGTCATTGGTACCTACCCATATACGGTGCTTGCTGTCCTCAAAGAGCGACCTGCCGCTGGTAAGTCCCTTGGATGAATCGAGTCTCGTAAACTTATCTCCGTCATACTTGAAGATACCGCTATATCCGCCGATCCAAATATATCCGTCGGATGCTGACAGTACACAGTTGGCATCCGAAGTCGGAAGTCCGTTCTCTGCATCATATATAACAGCGGCATATCCGGACTCTTCGAGCTGTTTGGAAGCTGCATATCCTCCGCCCGTCTTTACAGCGTCATCTTTTTCGTAATCAGCTGTCATCTTCTGTTCGCCTGAGGACGCTCCTCCCGCCGCCAAAGCAGTACCCGGAAAGATGAGCGTTCCAATCATTACAGCTGCCAACAATGCATACGCAGATCTTCTTTTCTTCATCGCTTTCTTTGATATCATCTGACTATTCCCTGAGAGTATTTTCTGAGTACCATCTTTACATCACCAAGTGATTCCAGGAATACTTCAACGCACTTCGGGTCAAACTGTTTGCCCGATCCTTCCGTGATTATCTCTATAGCCTTCTCGAAAGTAAAAGGCGGCTTGTAAACACGGGGCGAAACCAGCGCGTCAAAAACGTCCGCAACTGCCATTACTCTGGCAGAAAGAGGGATAACTTCTCCTCGAAGTCCCTCGGGATATCCTTTACCGTCCCAGCGCTCATGGTGATAACCTGCCATGTTGCGGGCTTCCTTCAGGTAGTTCTCTCCCTCGAGCGTACTTATCGCATTCTCGATAATCTTCTTTCCTGCAGTGGTATGAGTCTTCATGATCTCGTACTCTTCGTCGTTAAGCTTGCCCGGCTTATTGAGTACGGAATCGGGAATATTGATCTTTCCTATATCGTGAAGAGGAGCCGACATTACGACGGCGGAGATATATTTGTCTGTAAGTTTCGAAGTGTAATAGCCCTTCGCTTTAAGTCCGTTAAGTATTATGCGGACATATGCGGCAGTTTTCTGAATATGTGCTCCGGTGTCGGCATCACGGTTCTCGACCATATCCGCCATCGTGACAATGAGTCCGTTCTGCATCTTCTCGGTAGAATCTGCGAAATGCCTGATGTCTCTCATCTGCTCGGACATATTGGCAGTCATTCTGCACATGGCCTTGTAGAGCACTTCGATCTCGTCATCAGTCCTGATATCGAGCGATCTCATCTTTCTTACGTTCTTCTCGAGGATATCCTGATCGTCCCCACCCTTCATGAAGTTCTCTGTATCCGCAGCAAGGCTGTTGATCGGATAGACGAGGAACACATCCGACATCCAAAGACCGAATCCCAAAGCAACCAGGAAGAACCCGGAGAATACGAACAGCACTCCGAAGAGATACTTTCGGACATAATTCATAATATGACCGTATTCCATATTGGCTTCGGCGTATGCTACCGTCTCGTTCTTTTCATTTCGTATGGGCACATAATAGCTAACCAGTTCTCCGTAGTATCCACTCGTATAAACAGGACCTACTTCTTCACCGCTTAAAAGCAATGCTTTAATTTCATCATTTGTGTCGCTCCATTTGACGACATCTCCGAGTCTGTACCCTCCGTTATCAGCCTCACTGTCAAAGTACATCTGAAGGCCATCGTTTCTCGCTTTGAATACGCTGACCATTTTTAATTTGTCGGTATTGTCAACAAGATTAAGGAGCATATCCTCTATCGCCCGGTATCCGATATCTTCTGCTCCGTTCCTGACAAGACCGTCCAGGTTCTTATCATCAAGGACGCTTGCCATGAAAGCGGCTGTATTCTTAGCTTTAGCTATGTCCTCATCCAAAACGCTTCTCTGATATCTCACAAGACTGATGACAGTCATGACAAATGCTATCGCTGCCGAAGTGACAAGAAGCATTCCGGTGATCCTCTGCTTAAGAGAATGCCCTGTCTTGCGCTTACGCGCCCTTAACTGCATTATCTCTTCTCTGGTCAGCGACTTCTGTCTCCATCCGCTGTTTCTTATCGCATCAATCTCCTTTTCGGGGATCATATTTGTGACGGTGAGTGAGATCGTAAGAGTGATCATCTTGTCGATGATATTGAAAAGGATATTGATGATAAAGCCGCCGATGACTCTGATGACCGGGTTGCCCTCAGCCATGACCTCGACGGCGTTATTGACCATTTCAAACTGCAGATCGTCCATCATCGTCAACTGGATGATCGTACCTATGCCTCCGCAGATACCTGCAGACATGAAAATGAATTTTGCTATACTTCTGGGATTCTTAAACCTGTCTTTGTCATATACCGCAGAGGCTATGATCGCTACAATGATATTAAGAGTTGTAAAATAAATCGAATAATTGTTGAACAGTCCACAGAGGCAGTTGGTCATAAGTGCTGTCATCATAGCCGGGAATGTTCCGCAGATTACAGCCACTCCTATGGTTCCTATCGTATCAAAGAAAAGAGGCATCCCTAAACTGTACGCGATATAAGCCGCGAGAACGTTTACGATGACACCTCCGATAGCAGTCAGAGCTCTCTTCATACTGTCTCTGTCAATGCTGCCTTTTTCTACTCTTCTGAACTTATCTCTCTTAAATGAAAATTTTTTCATATCAAAATAATATCCCTGACCAAAAACGGTCACGCATAATAATAGCACAAGTTATATAATGATCATAATACCATATTTTTCGGGCTTTAGTCAAATAAAAGGGGTTTTAAGATCCTCACCGTGAAAACGGCTGCGAGCGGTATTATGATCAAAAAGTAAGGCATACAGTATCTGGACTTCGATTCCCAGAAAAACTGGAAAATAAAGCCTCCGATGAAATAGATCTCAGGGATATGATACTCGACTTCCATCTTGGCACGCTTTGCAAAAAGATCCGCCAAGCCTCCGGAGAATGCAGTTATATATACTATCAGCATAAGGCATGCACTTATCTCATACATTGCATGGATAAGAGGACCGTCCAGCCACTGTCTGTATTCATCGGTCATCTCATCCCACATATTCTGAGGATACATGGTCATAGCGAGACTTCCCCACCAGGGATCGCACCACTGATATCTCGTCTTGGTTATAAAGAATGTCTTATCTCTTTCCCCCGAGATATACTCATGTACAGCCTTTCTGAGCCCGGCTCTGACCTCTCTCGCCGTTGCCCCGGTATCACCGTTGTTTGCATCATACATGTGAAATGGCAGATAATTATGGCTTCCGGGACCGAAACTGCAATCGTCACCCTCCGCAGTTATTCCCATGAGAAGCCATGCGGACTGCGGGATGACATTCTTCTCTTCTATGCCTGTGAGAGCTTTAAACTTGTAATCGCTGAACGCGCGTACAGCAAATACGGACGATACGAGAAGTGCCATCGATACGACACCGACGATCAAAGCGTTTCTGAAATACTTCCTGCTGCCGATCGTAAAAGCAGCGAGCGAACAGAATATCGCAGCCGTACCGATAAGACTTCCCATGTAGACCATATATGCCGCTGCATTAAATACCAGTACAAGTGCCAACCAGACAAATTTGCTCTTACTCTCATTTCCGTAGCGTGACTTGTCATAAAACATGCACAGAGCCCGGAATGCGAGCACCGTAAAGCAGATAAAAAGCGAAGTTCCGTACACCAGGCTCGTGTAGATAAGAGGCGGAGCAAAGAGCGTATAGAAAAGTGCGGTAAGAACTACCGCTCTGCGATTACGCGACCTCTGCCATGCGATACCGCACAGTCCCCACATGGTCAGTATATCCGCTCCGATATTTACTCTCCTGATGGATGTGGCGGGATCCGCTCCAAGCACTTTGATGATATATCTCATCGCTACTATGACGCTCCACTGATTGGAGCACCTGATGAGGTATACCGCGTACGGAGCCACATCGCCCTGCAGTTTTCCCGCTGTGACGGAAGCCACATACCAGATGATAGCCTGATCAGCCATCGGTTCAAATATATTCTTCTGCTGCCAGAGATACGCAAATACAGCTATAAATACCGAGCATATTACAAGGAATCCAACTGTTGCTCTGGTGTCATTTCGAAGTTTACGGCCTGCTGCCGTGAGCCCTTTACAGACCACTGCTGCCAGTGCGAGAATCCCGAGGGCAAGAGGTATATCCACTTTCAGATTTCTGGTTCCCAATGTGATCGTCTCATCGTAGGTATAGTAATCCATGACTCCGACGGTACGCAAAGAAAGCCATATAAGAACAGCCAGAAAGAATACAAATATAGCGATCACAACATTGCGCAGAGCCTTCATATCCTGCCTCTTTGTTCGAGTTCCGAATACAGCTTCGTATATCCCTTATATCTCTCTTCGCCCACAAGACCCTTTTTTACGGCTCTCTTTACGCCGCAGTCCGGCTCATGAGTATGGGAGCATGGAGAGAATCTGCATTCGCCGGTATATTCCGCAAATTCAGGATAATACTTCCGGAGTTCATCCTTTCCCATCCTCGGGAGATCCAGGCTTCCGAATCCGGGGGTATCTATCAGATATGAGTCCTCAGCTATCCTGAAAAGCTCGCTGTGCCTGGTAGTATGCTTTCCTCTTCCGAGCTTCTCACTCAGCTCTCCTGCCTGCATAAGTTCACATCCGGTAAGAGCATTCAGGATACTGGATTTACCCACTCCGCTGGGTCCGGCTACGGTAGTGGTCTTACCGCGCAGGAATTCTTTAAGTGTATCTATACCCTCTCCCGTCCTGGCACTTACTGGAATGACTCTGTAACCCGCCTTTTCATATATGCTGCTGTAATGAGTGCACAATTCCGAAGAGAGATCTTCTTTATTGAAAACTATGAGAACAGGGAGCCCCACTACTCCCATCATGATAAGCATCCTGTCGAGAAGACCGAATGAAGGATCCGGATCTTTCACTGCAAATACGACAAGTGCCTGATCGACATTTGCCACGCTCGGCCTTATGAGTTCGTTTTTTCTGGGGAGAATAGAATCGATACTGCCCTCCTCCCCGAAAACGCTTATAACAACCCTGTCCCCGGGAAGGGGTTTTGTTCCGTCTTTTCTGAATATGCCCTTGGCTTTGCATTCATAGACAGTGCCGCCGCAGTCGACGTAATAGAATCCGGCGATGCCCTTTACGATCCTGCCTTCAGCCATCCTTTATTCCTTGGTGAATTCGACCGCACGGGTGATCGTCTCGGTCTTTTCTTCCGGCTTCTCAACAACCTTGGTCTCTTCCGTTCCGTCATCATTTTTCACGGTCACGGTCTCGGAAGTGGTCACGGTATACTTAAATGTCAGCGTAAGAGTTCCCTTGGGAGTCTTTATGCCGTTGATAGAGCCTCCTGTATAGGGGAATACGTTGGTCGTATAACTGAGAAGCTCGGTGCCGTCCTCTCCTACAAGCTTGATGGAGACATCGGGCTTTGCGCTGGAATCATAATTCTTGGTTTCATCAGTGGTCGGTCCTGCTACGTTTATCTTGTACTTGTATGTAACATCCGCGGGGCCGAGGCTTACCTGTACGCTAACTGAGCTTCC
>ODAI013632563.1_pt1 | contig 16123 bp, 14 predicted proteins | sample 1539321 | NCBI WGS metagenome assembly ODAI01 (sample SAMN02144231, study PRJEB22623) | gut metagenome | biome: sheep rumen | host: Ovis aries | place: New Zealand
CATATGTATATCCTCGCTTCCCATTCTCCCACTTTGTGATTTTTTGACCCCTCTATTATATATGGGCACGGGAATGCCGCTTTTTTTCCAGGTTTTCAAAATTTTTTTGAAATTCTTTTTGAGCCAGGCTTTTCTGGCTTCCAGGTAAAATCTTACCAGAATCAGCAAGGATTGTCCATAGGGCGGCATGAAGAACCGTTCGACACATCCCGACAGGGCAGGCAAATCACGCGGAGCAGCCCTTTCTTCTCGCGTTTCCGGGCATATTCCAGAAATTTGCTGGCGTTGCCTGCCGTGTGCCAGACATAGGCAATCAGGAAATCACATTGGTCGATCATGCTTTGATTTGCCCTGGATATAGCATACATCGGAGGTACATATTCCAATCCCTCCGGGTAATATGTCCCATCGAACCCCTGAGGTAGTTCTATTTTTCTGTTTGCTGGGTGGTACGGAATGACACGATACAGCTGTAGAAACGGATAGACAGCCTTCAGTTCACTCATCGCCCGACCCGCCAATCGGTCAAAACTCCCATATCCGCCAACATAAAACTGCGTGACTTCTTCCTGAACAATCAACTTCTCTGCCGCTTCCTTTATATATGGAAGAACCTCATCACCAGTGTCCCGATGACCAATGAAAAAGCATTTTTTCAAAAGCCTTCAGCCCCCTGCCATATAATGTATGCAAATCGCTTACATTATATAGTTTATCAGCGTCTATTTTATGCGTCAAGAAGAATATAAGCTAAAAGCGTGCAGAAAATAATCTTTCAGCTTACATTCGGAGGCGCTTTATGGACAAGAAACTGCTTGGACGAAGAATCAACCTGGCAAGGAAGGATAAAGGATTGACCAGCGAAAAACTGTCTGAAGCCTGCAACATCAATGCAACCTACCTTCGGCAAATAGAAGCGGGATCAAGAAGTCCCAGTCTGCCGATGTTTATTTCTATTTGCGAGCATCTTTCCGTATCACCTACCTATTTACTGATTGATCAGTTAGATCATACTGAAGAAGCCGATATGGAAATCCTTTTTGATCTATGGAAGAAGGCAACACCCAAACAAATCAAAATGATTACATCCATCATACAATCTGCGTTGGAAAATGCATAAAAACGGCCCCGACTGAAAAACATTCAGCCGGGGCCGTTTATTTCAATGGTAGATCAATTCATCCAGGATGATCTCTTCTGCGCGGTCACGGATGTTGTTCATCCGTCTGACCCATTCCATTTGATTTTCTGCTTTTAGCTTCTCGCATACGCCTTCTTTTTTTGCCATCTGCGCAATGATCCATTCCATCCGTTTATGGCAGCATCTGTCAATCTCCTGGAGATGGGTAAACAACTTTCCGGAAACAAACAGTTGATTGTAGATGACCGGGCGATGCTCTTCCAGATATCGCTTCCGCATCCGCCCGTACTTCCCGATGGGTGTTTTGTCCTCCTCGGGCATTGTGATATTTGGATAGAGGTATCCATTCTTCTGGGTATACGTACCGCCACTTTCCTCATAGATCGTATTCATTTTTCGCTCCTCCTGTGGTAGAATCAGCTTATAAAAGCATTGGAATGGCTTCTGCATAGCCGTGAAGCCCTTCTTGCCACAGATGAGCCTTCCAGCTATGCTGTATTCAGGTGACTGGAAAATCACCCTTTACAGCATAACTCTGAATAGTATAAACTATTTAAGTCATTAGTCATCTGATGACCTCCATTTGTCTTCCCCATAGGCATAAGCCTTTTTTGGGGGCTGTCTCAAATCTCATTTTCCCAAATGAAGATGGCACGAGATTCTACCGATCTGGTTGGAATCTCGTGCCATATTTTATAATCTTTATTATTTGTTTGGTATATATTTCCTGATTTGAGACAGCCCCTTCATTCCACAAAAAACCACCCTTCGCTTCCCGAAAGGCGGTTCCATATAGGAGTTTATGCGTTTTTAATCCATGCTATGCTTAACGCGGTCATGTTCTTCGGCGCGCTTAGCGTTATTGAAGCGGTCCAGGGTGCCCACCAGATAGCCGGTGATGCGGCGGATGCGTTCAAAGGGGCGCCCGTTTTCTTCCCGTCCGCACATGGGGCAGCTGTCCCCAATGATGCCGTTAAAGCCGCAAAGGGGGTCGCGGTCCACCGGATGGTTGATGGAGCCATAGCCCACGCCGCAGTCGTGCATATGCCGCACGATCCGCTCAAAGGCTTCCAGGTTCTTGGTGGGATCGCCGTCCATTTCCACGTAGCTGATGTGGCCCGCGTTGGTCAGGGCATGGTAAGGGCCTTCGATGCTGATCTTATCAAAGGCGCTGATGGGATAATACACTGGCACATGGAAGGAGTTGGTGTAATATTCCCGGTCGGTTACGCCGGGGATGACGCCAAAGCGCTCCCGGTCCATCCGCACGAAACGGCCGGACAGCCCTTCCGCAGGGGTGGCCAGCAGGGTATAGTTCATATGGCGTTCCTGGGTGAGCTTATCCAGATAAGCCCGCATGAAGCTCACGATTTCCAGACCCAGGTTCTGGCTTTCCTCACTTTCGCCGTGGTGTTTGCCCCGCAGCGCTTTCAGGCATTCCGCCAGGCCGATGAAGCCCACGGACAGGGTGCCATGCTTGAGCACCTCCCGCACCTCGGAATCCCAATCCAGCTTTTCAGAATCGATCCAAACGCCCTGACCCATCAGGAATGGGAAGTTATATACTTTTTTGCGGGCGATGATCTCAAAACGCTCGTCCAGCTGCTCCACCACCAGCTTCATTTTGTTTTCCAGCTCGGAGAAGAACCATTCCACGTCGCCGTTGGCCTTGATGGCGATGCGGGGCAGGTTGATGGAGGTGAAGGACAAATTGCCGCGGCGGGGAGCAATTTCCCGGGAGCGGTCGTAGGCGTTACCCATGACGCGGGTGCGGCACCCCATATAGCCCACTTCGGTTTCTGGATGGCCGGGCTTGTAATACTGCAAATTGTAAGGCGCGTCCAGGAAAGAGAAATTGGGGAACAGCCGTTTGGCGCTGACCCGGATGGCCAGGCGGAACAGGTCATAGTTGGGGTCGCCGGGATTATAGTTGACGCCTTCCTTGACGCGGAAAATCTGGATGGGGAAAATGGGGGTTTCGCCCCGGCCCAGACCCGCTTCGGTGGCCACCAGAATCTGCTCCATCACCAGCCGTCCTTCTGGAGAGGTGTCGGTGCCATAGTTGATGGAAGAGAAGGGAACCTGCGCGCCGGCGCGGGAGTTCATGGTGTTCAGGTTATGTACCAAGGCTTCCATGGCCTGATAGGTGGCCCGGCGGGTTTCCTTGACGGCGTACTTCTGAGCGAAGGCAAAAATTTCTTCTGCGGTCTTTTCATCCGTATACTTGCTCAGCTTTTGAGCAAGAGCAGCTTTGAAATCGCTGTTTTCGTTCAGGGAAGGGAATAAGCCGGTTTCCTCCTGAATTTCTTCCAGGATCACTTTGGCTTCCTCGTCCGCGTCCTCTGCCTGGAACCGGATATCCAGGGAGCGGGACAGGTTGTCCCGGAAACGCTTGATGAAGGTTTTGCGTACGCCGGGCGCCATGCCATAGTCAAAGTCTACGATGGACTGGCCGCCGTGCTGGTCGTTCTGGTTGGCCTGAATGGCGATGCAGGCCAGGGCGGAATAGCTGGCAATATCATTGGGCTCCCGCAGCACGCCATGGCCGGTGGAGAAGCCATCCTTGAACAGGGAGGAAAGCTGAATCTGACAGCAGGTGGTGGTGAGGGTCAGAAAGTCCAGGTCGTGGATATGAATATCCCCTTCCCGGTGGGCCTTGGCGTGGGCGGGATTGAGCACGAACATATCATAGAACTGCTTGCTGCCTTCGGAGCCGAACTTGAGCATGCTGCCCATGGCGGTGTCGCCGTTGATGTTGGCGTTTTCCCGCTTGATATCGCTGTCCACGGCATCTTTATAGGCGATATCCTCAAACACCTTCATGAGCCGGGTGTTCATTTCACGCACACGGCTGCGCTCAGCACGATACAGGATATATGCCTTCGCCGTGCGGACGAAACCCTTTTCGATCAGCACGCGCTCCACGGTATCCTGCACCTCTTCCACGGTGGGAACGCTGCCGATGTTCTCATTGTTTTCCAGTTCCTGAGCCACCTGCTCGCTGATGGCGCGGGCAGTCTCGTCTCCCTTCGCGCTGCCGGAGCCCTCGAATGCCTTGGTCACAGCATGCTGAATTTTATCCATATCAAATGGCACAACGCGGCCATCCCGCTTCTTGATGGATGTAATCATGGTTTTCTTTCCTCCAAGATATAGTGTGTCATCCTTTTCTTTTATACCAAATGTGGTATTCAATCAAAGCGCCGAACCCTATTATATAAGGTTCGGCGCAGCTTGTCAATACCATATTTGGGATATAATTCGGAACAAATCATACATACAACCACAATATACTGTATACACTTCCGTAACAATCAAGCCCTGTCAGGCTTTTGGCAGCACAATGGTGGGGTCCTTCCGCCGGGGGCGGTAAATAGAAAATTTTGAACCGATGCACTGTACGGGAGCGGCGTGAACCTTTTCGCACAGTTCCTGACAGGCTTCCCGGGCGGTCAGGGGCGCTTCCCGCTGCACAGAGCACTTGATCAGTTCCCGGGCCTCCAGGGCATCCCAGGCTTCTTTGACGGTGCCCTCCGTGATGCCTTCCTTGCCGATATACAGAATCGCCTGCATGGTATTGCACATGGAGCGCAGATAAGCGCGCTGCTTGCTGGTAATTTCCAACGTCATTTTTTCATCCTCCAAATTATGAAAAGTAAGCGAAATATATGATATTACTCCACAAAATCAAATTCCATTTCTTCCATGCGAACCGTGCTGCCTTCCTGAGCCCCGGCCTGTCGCAGGGCATCGATGATGCCCGCCCGGCGCAGCGTCCGGTGGAACCAATTCAGGGACTCTTCGTCGCTGAAGTTCACGCTGTCAATCAGCTGATCGATGGCGCTGCCGGATACCACGAAAACATGACCATCCTTCGAGATTTCAAAAGTGCTGCTCTCCAGCATTTCAGGCAGCATTTCTTCCTCTGTGAAGGGCTCCATGGGCGGCAGGGAAGCCAGGGTGGAAGCCACGCACTGCATCAATTCGTCAAACCCTTGCCGGGTCGCGGCGCTGACCGGAAAGATTGGATATTTATCTCCTATATGCTCTTTGAGCATTTGATAACCCGTTTCCCCGTCCGGCAGATCCATTTTGTTGGCGGCAATGATTTGAGGACGGTTTGCCAGGTCGCCGTACTTTTGCAGTTCCAAATTGATCTGCTCATAGTCCTCCACCGGATGGCGGCCCTCGGAGCCCGCCGCGTCGATCACGTGCAGCAGCAGCCGGGTGCGCTCCACATGGCGCAGGAAATGATGGCCCAATCCGGCACCGTCGCTGGCTCCTTCCACCAGGCCGGGAATATCCGCCATCACAAAATCCTGACCATGATAGCGCACCATACCCAGATTGGGGGTCAGGGTGGTAAAGTGATAATTAGCGATCTTGGGTTTCGCCGCTGTGACCACAGACAGGATGGTAGATTTTCCCACATTGGGATAGCCCACCAAGCCCACGTCCGCGATGGATTTGAGCTCCAGCACAAATGCATGGCGCTCGGTTTTGATGCCGGGCTTGGCAAAATTCGGGGCCTGCCGGGTGGGAGTGGCGAAATGGCTGTTGCCCCAGCCGCCTCTGCCGCCCCGCAGCAGCGTCTTTCGGCGTCCAGCCTCATACATATCAGCCACCACCACGCCGCTTTCCTTTTCCCTGACCACGGTGCCCACGGGCACCTTCACGATCAGGTCTTCTCCCCGCTTTCCCTGGCGGCGTCCACTGGAGCCGTCCGTGCCCGCTTCCGCCTCATATTTGCTGCGAAAACGGAAATCCAGCAGGGTATGCATATTTTCATCGGCCAGGAGCACCACGTCTCCCCCGCGTCCGCCGTCCCCGCCGTCGGGGCCGCCGTTTTGCACAAATTTTTCCCGATGAAAGGAAACGCAGCCGTTCCCGCCGTTTCCGGCTTTGGCGATGAAGGGCGCGCGGTCAACGAAAGCAGCCATAAAAAAAGGACCTCCAAGGAAAGAATTGCAAAATCAGTATATCATGGAAAGCAAAAGAAAGCAAATGATTCTTGAAAAATCCTGTTTCCTTACAGGTCCTTGTTCAAAAACATTTGTGCAAAATAATCAAAAATTCATATATATTCTTTACATTTTCATCTTGCTGTATTATACTCAAATCAGAAAAATACAAAGGAGGAAACGAAGATGGTGGATTACCATGCATTGGGAGAAAGAATCCGCATGGTTCGCCGGTTCAATGGCATGTCACAGAAGGATGTAGCACAAAAAGCATTCGTTTCTCTGTCCTTTTTCGGAAACATTGAACGGGGCCTGCGCATTCCCAGCGTGGACACGCTGGTGGATATCGCCAACGTGCTGCAAATCAGCCTGGATTATTTATTGATGGACAGCCTGATCATAAAGCCGCCGATCCAAGGGAAAGACCCCTATGCGCGGTATCGTTTCCGTTGTGAAATTCAAACGCCCATTCCGTATAACGGGGAAACGGAAGCCATCTTCTTTCCTGAAGAGGAAGCCGAAGAAGAACTCCAGGAAGAAACCGAAGAGGAATAAAAGTTTTTTCTCTTGCGCTTTTCCCGTGTATCCGTTATAATGTTGATAAGCACTGAAAGAAAGAGGTGACAGGATGCGCAAGTAACGGTTCTGCCGATTGACAAAAAGGCACATCAAGCAGCATGTTTTTCATGCCTTGTTTTTGTGCGCCGCGGCGGGCCGGATGATTGCGCATCCTTTTTTCGCGTGTTTTTCTTTCCCTTGATTGAACCGCGTGAAGCTCTGCGTTGCCCTCCCGGCCTGCTGCTTGAGCAAGGAGAGATTTTTTATGGCGCGAATTCAAATTTCTCATTTAACCTTTGCCTATGATGGCAGTCCGGATCTGATTTTTAACGATGCTTCCTTCCAAATCGACACCGATTGGAAGCTGGGCTTTATCGGCCGCAACGGGCGCGGCAAAACCACGCTGCTGAAAATCCTGTGCGGAGAATTGCCGGATCATGGCGCTGTCAGCGCTCCGGTAGTCTTTGATTATTTTCCTTTCCCTGTGCCCCACCCGGAACAGACACCCTTGGAAATCGCGGCAGAGATGGACGCGGAGGGCCAGGTTTGGCGGTTTCTGAAAGAAATATCCTGCCTGGAGATAGACGATGATATCCTGTCCAGGCCCTTTTCCAGCCTGTCCGGCGGCGAGCAGGCCAAGGTGCTCTTGGCGGCGCTGTTTGCCAGGGAGCATCATTTCCTGCTGATTGACGAACCCACCAATCATTTGGACATGCAGGGACGCAGGACCGTGAGCCGTTACCTGAACGGCAAGCAGGGCTTTATCCTTGTATCCCATGACCGGGCGTTTCTGGACGGGTGTGTGGATCATATTCTTTCCATCAACAGGGCCAATATCGAAGTGCAAAAGGGCAATTTTTCTTCCTGGGAGGAAAACAAACGCCGCCAGGATGAATTTGAACTGGATAAAAACGAGAAGCTCAAGAAGGAAATCTCGTCCTTGAAAAGCGCCGCCCGGCAGGCCAACGCGTGGGCGGATCACGCGGAAAGCGTGAAAATCGGCATCCGGCCCGGAGGCCGGGAAAAATCCATGGACGCCCGGGCTTACTACGGCGAAAAATCCCGCCGGATGCAGCAGCGCAGAAAGAACCTGGAAACCAGGATGGAGCGGGAAATTGAAGAAAAGGAAGGGCTGCTTCAAAACATCGAGCAGGCGGACGACCTGAAAATCTTTCCGCTTTCCCATCCCGCCGGAACCCTGATCCAGTGCCGGCACGCTTCCCTGGGCTATGAGGGAAAAGAAATCCTTCACGATCTGAGCATTTCCCTTCGCAATGGAGAGATCCTGGCGCTGACCGGAAAAAACGGCTGCGGAAAAACCACGGTGATCAAAGCGCTGACTGGCGAAAGATCTCCCCTGAATGGAGAAATCCATTTGGCCAGCGGGTTGATCCTGTCCGTAGTACCCCAGCAGGCGAGCCTGAGCGGCACGCTGCGGGACTATATTGACGGCAACGGCATTGATGAAACGCTGTTTAAAACCATTCTGCGGAAGCTGAATTTTGCCAGGGAACAGTTTGACAAGCCCATGGAAGCATACAGCGCAGGGCAGCAGAAAAAGGTGCTGCTGGCCCGCAGCCTCTGCCAGCGCGCCCATCTGTATATCTGGGACGAGCCGCTGAACTATATAGACGTGCTTTCCCGGATGCAGCTGGAACGGCTGATTATTCAGTTCCATCCCACCATGCTGCTGGTGGAGCATGACCAGGCTTTTTTGAACAATATTCAGGCGAAGATCATCAGCCTATAAGGAAAAAAACATCCGCCCTCCGGAAAACCGAAGAGCGGATATTTTTTGCTGTTCTGATGAAAATCAGCGGCGGCCGGCTTCCTTGATCTTGGCAGCCTTGCCCTGCAGATCACGCAGATAATACAGCTTTGCGCGGCGAACCTTACCACGGCGGATCACTTCGATATGATCCACACGGGGAGAATGCAGCGGGAAAGTACGCTCCACGCCAATGCCGTAAGAAACACGGCGGACAGTGAAGGTTTCCCGGCTGGAGCCGTTGCGCTTGGCAATCACAGTACCCTCAAACGCCTGAAGACGTTCGCGGCTGCCTTCCACAACCTTCACGAATACGCGGAGCGTATCGCCAACGTTGAAGCTGGGCAGATCGGTACGGAGCTGTGCCTGTTCGATCGAACGGATAATTTCGCTCATGAATGGTGTCCTCCTTCCCTCATAGACGTTCATGCGCGGCAATCTTTCGTGCCCGCAGCGGACCGCCCGTTAGTCACAACGGATGGTATTATATCACAAATTTCATCCGGTGGCAAGCACTTTTTCAAAGGTTTTCAACGGTTTTCCAGGCTTTAAATTATTAAAAAAGTGTTACAGAACGTCGATCCCCCGCATCAGCAGCAGGCTGGGACCTTCATAAGGACCTTCCACCGTCGTTTCGCTGCAAAGACGCAGGCTGGACAGGACAGCGCTCAGCTTGCCGCTCATGGAAATGCCGGTAACGGGCACGGTCTTTTCCCCATCGAAGTAATACGCCAAGCGGATTTCGCCGCCGATATAATCATTGAACAGATCCAGCTGCAGACCGGACAGGGACGCGCATTCCAGATAGGGCTCCTTTTTCATTTCATCCTCTGACGCGCTGCCCGCCTCCAGGCGCACGCAGGGCAGATTGCCGGTGGGCTTATCTACGCCCAAGTATTGACCGAAGCGGCTGTCGCCAAAGTTGGCGACCACCTTCCCTTCCCGGATCACGCAGGTGTCCGTCAGCGCCGCGCCGTCTGTATCGAACCATGCCGACCGCTCGCTGCCCGGCACCTGGGCCTTCATGGTCACCGTCAGCTGATCGCAGGCGCTGCCCGTTTGCAGTTCATCCCCCACCTGATGGAGGCTGGCATGGGCATAGACCGCCTGATAGTTGAGATCAAAGGCCACCTCCCGCAGCAGCTCCATGATTTCAAAGGGACGCAGCAGCACGTTTACTTTCATGGGAGTTTGCGGCTTTTTCGCCTGGAAGCGGTCCCGAACCTCGGTCATGCGCCGGGCGATTTCAGCGGTCACCCGGGCGGGGTCAAATTCCGTAAAGCGATAATCTTCATACAGCTCCACGGATTCCTGGCCTTCCGTGAAGGTTGGAATCGCTTCGATCATCACCCGGCCCAGCCGCTGGGTCTTATCCAGGCCCCGGCTGTTCTGTACCCGCACGGTATCCCGGTACAGGAAAATTTCGCAGGCGTTGATAGAACCGCCGGGCACATGATCCGCCGCGAACACGGCGTCGGCAATTTGCTGTCCCAAGGCTCTGGGGTCCTGATCCCACACGTTGGAGGGCATATCCTTGTCCAGCGTTTCGCCCTGAGGCAGTTCATAAGGCTGATTGAACACCAGCCTGGCCCGCTGCACGGCGGTGTCTATTTTCTTTTGAATCTCCTTTTCCCCCATGGCAGAGGACACGGAAAAGGAAGAATCGCCCATTTTTCCATCGTGGTTCACATAAACGGTCACCGTGGTGGTCACGGTATCGGTGGCTCGAACGGTTTCCAGATTTTGATGCACGAAGAACAGCTCGTAGGATTTCGTGGCCTGTTCATTGACGCGCCAGCCGCTGAGCTGATGATTTTGTTCCAATAAGCTTTTCACGATGCTCATCCCAGCTTCACCCTCACTTTCAGGTTGGGCCCGCCGTCGCTCACCCGCACCCATTCCTTATATCCTTTGCCGCACATGCCCGCGCCGATGACCTTGATTTGATCGGACACCATGGAAATGGATTTGAGCAGGTCCGGCACAGACCCGCTCATCACCACCGGCGACACATAATTGTCCGTCAGCTTGCCGTCCACGATTTCGATGCCGTATTCGGCGGTGCACTGGATCTGCCAGTTTTTGGGGTCCTCCATGCCATTGTTGGTCTGGAAGAGCATATAGCCGTGCTTGACGGAAGCAATCATATCCTCCAGCTTGTCCTTGCCCGGCTCAAAGAAGGTGTTGGTCATGCGGGCGTACGCCTTACGCTTATAGGAATCCCGGCGTCCGTTTCCAGTGGGCTCGGTGGACAGTTGGGCGGCGGAAGCCAGGTCGCTAAGGCCCGCCACCAGGATGCCGTCCTTGATGATCTGTGTATCATGGGCCATAACGCCGTCGTCGTCAAAGAAATAGGAAGCCACGGAATGGGTGGCCGCCGCGCCGTCATGCATATTGGTGATGGGAGAGGCAACATACTGGCCCATACAGTGCTTTGCCATGGCCCGGTCCTTGACGAACTGATCCATTTCTACCCCGTGGCCGAAGGCTTCGTGGGCGATCAGGCCGGAGATGGAGGAATCGGTGATCACGTCGTACACGCCGGGTTCGATGGCCTTGGCGGTGGACAAATGCCGGGCCAAGTCAATGACCCCGTCGATCCCGCCCCGCAAAATGTCCAGGATTTCTTTGATGCTGGGCGCGCCGTCCCCAAACCGGGCCTGCGCCATTTTTTGCCCGCGGTAAATCACGATCAGGGTGCCGTTGGCCCAGCCATAGTGCTGGCTCAATTCGCGGTTTTTGCTGATGAACAGCTTGGATACTTCATAGGGCTGAATCACCGCGATGGCGTTGAGCACGTTTTCATCCCTGGCGATCAGGGCATCGGACAGTTCTTTGCAGGTTTTCAGCAAGCTGGCGTCGTCATATTCGGCAAAATCATTTTCCCGGTTAAAATCCTGCGCGCAAGGTTCGTCGGCGGGCACCGGGGCCTGAATCATTTTTCCTTCCAGGCCGGAATCCACCTGGGTTTCCCGGAGGATTTTTTCGCAGATCGCCTGTTTATCTCCGCTCACGTCGTCCAGGGAATATTCAATGAAGGAACGGCCATTGTGCATTTTCAGCACGAAGCCGCATTCACCCCGTCCTTCCTGGGCAGAGGACATTTTCCTGTCCGCCCGGTAAACGGTAGCACTTACGTCTGTTCCAAGAATGCTCACGTATTGGAAGTGCCCGCTCAGGGCGTTTACCAGTTCCCGGCAATCCTGCCGTTTTCCATCCAAATAAGCTGAAAATGGCATCCTTTCGCCTCCTCTATTTAATCAGAAAAACCCTTGCCACGGTGATATCCGCGGCAAAGGGCCAAGGGTCAATTGAAGGTGATATACTTTTCCCGGGGGCGAGCGGCAGGCTCCGCGGAAACCTCCGCGAAGGTCAGGATCGCGCGGCCGTCTCCCCCGGTCATTTTCCGGCATTTAGCGGTGAGCTTGTAAAAATGCCGGGTGGTGGGCTTCAAATTGCCCTGGGTCACCCAGCCCATCTGCTGAATATCGTTGGCGCAGCAGGTCATGGCCAGGCGGCCAAAGTAATAGTAGCCCTGGGGAATGGCTTTGTCCGGGAAGGGCTGGCCGATAAAACGTACGGTTTTGCCGTCGTACCGCTCGGGGTGGTCCAAAGAGTCGATATAGAAAATACCCAATTGATCATCGCTGATATCAATGATATCGGCTTTCATGTTATAGGGCAGATCCTCATCGGCGATGCCGTCCTCGGAGGAGCCGTCGTTATTCTCAAAGAGAATATTGGTGTTCTGGTTCAGGGCACGGATGGCGCGCCGCCACTGGGATTTGGGCATGTCCTCCGTGCAGCGGTTGAACAGCACCAGATCGGCCTCCTTCATGGGGTCGGTCAGGATGGTGCGCACATTGGTCATGTAGTTGTCATAGGTGGTGGCGTCCACCGTGGTGATCACCTGCACCACCCGCCACAGGGCAGGCATTTCCACCTTGCCCATATAGTCGATGGTCCACATATTGTTGTATTCGATGATCACCCGCTCCGGCTGCACCTGGGCGTCCAGGCGGCGAAGGTTTTCCTCTGTCCACTGATCCTTGTCGTCCATGGTCACCAGGGTGCAGTTTTTGTCCTGGAGCAGCTTGTCGTCATATTCCACGATGCCCTCTTCGCAGCTGATGATCAGGGTCTTTTCCCCACGGGTAAAGCCCTCGTCCTCCAGCATAGAGTGGATCAGGGTGGTCTTTCCGCTTTCGATGAAACCGGTCACGATGTATACCCCGGCGATTTTCTGTGTCGTTTTCATAATTGTGATCCTTAAATCTGGAACAGCGCTTTCAGCGCCTTTTCGTCGATATTGGTGCCGATGACCACCAGACGGCCCGCGTAATCCGCGCTGCTGGGACGGATTTCCAGCTCGCCGGGCACATAGTCAAACTGGAACCAATCACCTTCCGGCTTTTGCAGAATGCCCTTGGCCCGCAGGATCAGGCCGTATTCTTCCTGATCGGACAGAGCGTCCGTCATGCTGCGAATTTCATCTTCGGTAAAGCGCCGGGCAGTTTCCACGCCGATATTTTCAAACACCTCGTCCGCGTCATGCTCGCCGGGATGATGGTGATGATGATGGTGGTGCTCATGGTCATGATGGTGATGTTCGTGTTCATCCTCATCATGATCGTGGTGATGATGTTCATGCTCATCCTCGTCATCATCATCGTCGTGATCATGATGATGATGCTCATGCTCGTGCTCGTCCTCGTCATGATCGTGGTGGTGATGATGCTCATGCTCATCTTCGTCTTCATCATCATCGTCCAGGTCCACATGGATTTCGATGGGCTTGCCGGATTCGATCACTTCCAGCATGGTATCGGCGTCCAGGTCATCCCAGGGGGTGGTGATAACGCGGGCGTCGGGATGCTGCTCCATGATCAGGGCACGGCTCTTTTCCACCCGATCGGGAGAGAGCAGTTGGGTACGGCTGAAAATGATGGTGGCGGCAGACTTGACCTGATCGATATAGAATTCGCCGAAGTTCTTTAAATACATGCGGCACTTGCCCGCGTCCGCCACGGTGGCACAGCCGGAAATAACCAGATCGGGATGGCGCTTTTTCGCCTTTTCCACAGCGGCGATGATTTCGCTGAGCTTGCCAACGCCGGTGGGCTCCACCAGGATGCGGTCGGGATGATAAGTGTCGATCAGCTCATCCATGGATTTTTGGAAGTCTCCCGCCAGCGTGCAGCAAATGCAGCCGGAGTTCAACTCCGTTACCGTGATGCCGGCATCCTTCATGAATCCGCCGTCAATGCCGATTTCGCCGTATTCGTTTTCCAGCAGGATCACCTTTTCCTTGGCGATGGAGCCGCCAAGCAGCTTTTTAATCAGCGTGGTTTTGCCAGCGCCGAGAAAACCGGAAATAATGTTTACCTTGACCATGTTAAAACCTCTCCTTTTTGCCGCGGGGAAAGCATTCTTTCTTTAATATATCCCGCATTTTTTATTATATCAGACTTGTCAAGAGGGAAAGCGATGTTAATTTGCGATCATTCTGCCATGATTCCTTGAGGAACGCTTTCAATCACCAAGTGAGGAGTGAGAAATGAGGAGTTATGAGTTAAAAATTGTTTATGCGCAAACTATGAACTCCTTACTCCTAACTCCTAACTCCTCACTAATTTAAAGTGTTTCTTCATCCGGCAATCCCCGTTATTGAATCATGCTCATCCTGATTTTGACTTCCAGGATGCGCACCACGCTTTCCTCTATCCGCGCCATGGTCAAATCTCCCTGGGAAATCGCCGTGCGGATGGCTTTGACGGCGGCGTCAAGATCCGGGGGCAGCAGCAGGATATCCGCGCCCGCTTTCAGCGCGGCCACGGATTCCTGGCCGGTTTTATAAAAATAGGTGGCGGCGGTCATGCGCAGGGCATCAGTCACCACGCAGCCTTGATAATTCAGTTCCCCCCGCAGCAGGCCGTTGATCACCCGGTTGGAGGTGGAAGCGGGGGTGTCGCTTTCCAGGGTTCTCACCAGGGCGTGAGACACAAGGATCATTTCAATGTTCTGTTCGATTCCATCCCTGAAGGGTATCCATTCCCAGGCGCGCATTTCATTCAAGGTGCGCTTCACCGACAGATTTTTCAGCGTGTAGCCTTCCAGAGAGCCATGGCCCGGAAAATGGGTATAGCAGGGTACCACGCCCTCCGAGCGCAGGCCCTTGGCCATGGCGGACGCCATGCGGGATACCAGCTCCGGATCGCTTCCATAGAATTGCCTGCCCACGTCTTCCAGCTCAATAAAAGTATCCGCCGGAGGAGCAAAGCACAAATTGATGCCAAAGGTTTTTAAATATTTGCCGATCTGAACGCCTGCGGCCCAGGCGACGTTCTCGTCTCCCGCTTCTCCGATTTCGGTGGGCGACGGAGTCAGCGGGTAACCCAGCTTATTGGCCACCCGGGCTACAGAACCGCCTTCCTCTTCCGAAGCGATGAAAAGCGGATACAGCCCGGCCTGGAGGGACTGAACATTCAATTGCATGGTGAGCATTTGCAGCTGTTCTTCGGATTCGATGTTCTGCCCAAACAGCATGACGCCGCCCACAGGACAGGCTTCAAACACATTGCTGCCCGTGGGCAAAGCGGCAGTGCGTTTATCACCCGTCAGCTGCTCCAGAGTCACGATAAACAGCTGATAGATTTTCTGTTCATCCGTCATCCTGCGCATCATGGAAAGCGCCTGGTAATGAGGATCGGGGGCGGCGCTGTCCTCATCTTCCACCACAACAAAGCTGTCGTCATCATCCTCCGCAGCGCAGATGGAAACGCTGAGTGCCAGCGTCAGGGCCAGAAATAAAAGCAAGAATTGTCGCAATTTCCTTCCTCCTTTATCAAGAGGCTTTTATTCTATCACACCATCCTCCATTCACGCAATCGTTCCCGGGATTTTTTTACTTTGTATTCATTTCAAAGCACTGCATTATAACGAAAAAAAAATTTTTCAAATGCTATTGACTTTAATGCTTTTATGCATTAAACTTTAAAGCGTTAAAGAAATGCCGGCTTTTGATCAGGAACTTCCGGCGTAAGGAAAGGCGGTACAAAGGAATGCTCATTAAGGCGATGTTATTGATTGTGTTTTTCGGCGTCATGGTTGGAATCGGCCTTTACTGCCGCAAAAACGCCACCAATGTGGATGGCTTCGTGCTGGGCGGCAGATCGGTGGGGCCCTGGCTGACGGCCTTTGCCTATGGCACTTCTTACTTTTCCGCGGTTATTTTCGTGGGCTATGCCGGTCAGTTCGGTTGGAAATACGGCATTGCCGCCACCTGGGTGGGCATTGGCAATGCGCTTGTTGGATCGCTGATGGCCTGGGCTGTGCTGGGACGCCGCACCCGCATCATGACCCAGCATTTAAAGAGCGCCACCATGCCGGAATTTTTCGGCAAGCGGTTTGGCAGCAAATCCCTGAAGGTCAGCGCCTCCGCGATCATTTTTATTTTCCTGATTCCCTACACCGCCAGCCTGTATAACGGCCTGAGCCGCCTGTTCGGCATGGCGTTCAACATTGATTATTCCATCTGCGTCATCGTCATGGCGATCCTGACGGGCATCTACGTGATTGCCTGGGGCTATATGGCCACACCCAGCAACGAATTTATTCAGAGTATCGTAATGGTGTTTGGCATCGTGGCAGTCATTGCCGCGGTGCTGGGCAGCAAAGGCGGCTTCCTGGCCGCGC
>ODAI014794290.1_pt1 | contig 16122 bp, 14 predicted proteins | sample 1539321 | NCBI WGS metagenome assembly ODAI01 (sample SAMN02144231, study PRJEB22623) | gut metagenome | biome: sheep rumen | host: Ovis aries | place: New Zealand
TGCCGAAAGATGTGTGATACTGATCCTTCTCGATGTATAGACGATCTCCAAGCCTCAGATCCCTTATATTCAAGCATTTGCGGCTTGTTTCCTGTCTATACATCGGTCAGAGATCAGTATGATATGAATAAAGGGGAGCTTTCGCTCCCCTCTTTTTTATTTGCTGCCGCCGAAAAGTCCTCCCAGCTTGCCCATGACACCCTCTGCGAGGCTGCCGCCTGCGATCTTGGACTTGATACCCTCTATGATGGGATTGATCTGATCGTCGGGGAGATCAAAGCCCGTAAGCTCCTCTAAGGTCTTGACAGGCTCCTTGGCAAAACGGGCAGCAAAATCCGGGTCGTTCTTTGCAGTGGTGGCTGCCTTTTCGATAATTCCCTTAGCTTCGTTGAGATCCATGGTAAAAGCTCCTTTCATAGGAAAAAATGAAATATATATTAGATGATACGACACTTTACTGCACAGTGCCTTTTCAAAGTGACTGTCGGCGCTGCCGACGGTCGAGCCGCTCGTAACGGTAAATAATAAAGCAGCATACGGCTCGCTGCCGGCCGTGCTGGCCTATCCGATGTCGTGACCTGCGGAGTAGTTGGGTGCTTCCTTGGTGATGTATATGTCGTGGGGATGGGATTCTCTCAGACCGGCACCTGTGATGCGGACAAACTGTGCCTTTTCGTGGAGAGAGGGGATGTCCTTGCAGCCGCAGTAGCCCATACCTGCTCTTATGCCGCCCACAAGCTGGAATACGGTGTCGGATACAAGTCCCTTGTAGGGAACACGTCCCTCAACGCCCTCGGGTACCAGCTTCTTTGCACCCTCCTGGAAATATCTGTCGGAGGAGCCCTTCGCCATAGCAGCCATGGAGCCCATGCCTCTGTATACCTTGAAGCTCCTGCCCTGAAAGATCTCGGTCTCGCCGGGAGCCTCATCGCAGCCTGCCAGTACAGAACCCAGCATAACGGTGCTTGCACCTGCGGCAAGAGCCTTTACGATGTCTCCGGAATACTTGATGCCGCCGTCGGCTATAACGGGGATATCATACTTGGCTGCAATGCAGGCAGCATCGTAAACTGCGGTTATCTGGGGAACGCCGATACCTGCCACTACTCTTGTAGTGCAGATGGAGCCGGGACCTATGCCTACCTTGATGCAGTCCGCACCTGCCTTGATGAGATCCTCCGCTGCCTGTGCGGTGGCGATATTGCCTGCAATGAGCACAGCATCGGGGAAAGCGCTCTTTATCTTGTCTATGCAGGTGAAGATGTTCATGGAATGACCGTGAGCTGAATCCAGCACAAGCACATCGACCTGCGCATCGAGCAGAGCCTTGGCACGGTCGAGCACATCGGGAGTAATGCCCAGAGCAGCGCCGCAGATGAGCCTTCCGCTCTTGTCCCTTGCGGAATTGGGGTAGCGTACAGCCTTTTCTATATCCTTTATTGTGATAAGACCCTTGAGAGTTCCGTTTTCATCCACTATGGGCAGCTTTTCGATCTTGTGGCTCATAAGGATCTTCTGTGCGGATTCAAGGTTGGTGCCGACGGGTGCGGTAACAAGGTTCTCGTGGGTCATAACATCCTTGATGGGAATGTTGAAATCAGAAAGGAACCTGAGGTCTCTGTTGGTGAGTATGCCAACCAGCTTGCCCTTTTCATCAACTATGGGGACACCGGATATGCGGTATTTGCCCATGAGCCTGTCTGCCTCCGCAACGGTCTTGTCGGCGGTAAGGGAGAAGGGATTGACTATAACTCCGTTTTCGGAACGCTTTACCTTGTCTACCTCTTCAGCCTGGGCATCAATGGTCATATTCTTGTGGATGATACCGCAGCCGCCCTCTCTTGCGATGGCTATCGCCATTCTTGCCTCCGTGACAGTATCCATGGCGGAGGTGAGGATGGGAGTGTTGAGATAGATGTCACCTGCGAGCCTTGTTTTCAGGGAGACCTGGTTCGGCACCACATCTGACTTGGCGGGGATAAGAAGAACATCATCGAAGGTAAGACCTTCCTTGCCGAATTTATAGGACATATCAGTATTGAGCATAGTACCCTCCAAAAAAGTCGTTTATTTATGAAACAGAGGATAGAATGATCTATCCTCTTTTTATATGTCGTCTTACTTCTTGGCAAGAAGATCTCTTATCTCGGTGAGAAGGACCTCTTCCTTAGAAGGCTCTGCAGGAGCGGCGGCAGCCTCTTCGGCTTTCTTTTCCTCTTCCTTTTTCAGCTTCTTTGCAGCCTCCTCGGCAGCGGTCGTAGCCTTGTTTATGGCTCTGAGCATACAAAAGAGTATGAGCGCCAGGATGATAAAGTTGATTATCGCAGAAATGAAAGCACCGTATGTGAAATGTGCGCCATTTATCACAAATTCTCCGCCCACTTCAACGGAATCACTGCCTGTTATGGCTTGGATAAGCGGTGTGATGAAAGAGTCTGTCAGTGCGGTAACGATGTTGCCGAAAGCTCCGCCGATGATAACACCGACTGCCATGTCCATTACATTGCCTTTGAGTGCGAATTCCTTGAATTCCTGAAGAAAGCTCTTCTTTTCATCTGCCATAATGATCTCCTCCATAATTAACGGTGGCCTTTAAAATATTTTTTCTATTATAGCACTTAATTATGTCTACGTTTTGAATTATGTCTGAAATAATTTGTATTCATATAACAAATATTTTCCCTGAAAACAAAGACATTTATACGTTTTGAACAAGTTAATGCTCCGTTCTGACACAGTTCTTTCCGTCGTGCTTTGCACGGTACAGAGCACCGTCACTTTTGCGTATCAGCTTTTCAAGGTAAGCGGGCGTTTTCCTTACGGAGGGATCTGCTACAGCAACACCTGCAGAAGCGCTCAGACAGAGGGGCATATCCGCATTTGCAAAAACCTCATGTAGCTTTTGTATGAGCCTTTGTGCCTCACCCTCAAAGAAAGCTGTGTCTCCATGCCTTTTGCTGATGATAAGGAACTCATCACCGCCCATCCTGACGATGAAATCCTTGTCGAAGCAGTTGCAGAGGGTCTTGGCAGTCCGGATGAGCACATTGTCTCCCGCATTGTGTCCGAGGGTGTCGTTGATGTTCTTGAAATTGTCAAGGTCAACGTAGATAAATGCAAGATCAGACGGATCCTCCAAAAGAGTTTTCAGATATTCGTCCATGTGCCTGCGGTTGTACAGACCCGTGAGAAAGTCAGTGTTGGCGTTGGAGAGTATACGGTCGTAGCTTTCCCTTTCGTCCGTTACATCCGTAAGTATTATGAGCCTGCCCACCACATCGTGGAAAACGGAATAGATGTTCTTTTTAAAGACCGTGAGTATGACCGGGGAGCCGTCCTTTTTGGTGACGCTTATCTCGCATTTGTCCTTTACGACCTCCCGCACCCAGTCCTCGGGTCTGTTCTCGTATTCCGGGAAATGCTCAAAGAAATGCGAGCTGACGCTCACCACTTTTCCCAGGTCGTCCTCCACAAGGACGGAGAAAGGCATGGTCTCCAGAATGGCATCCACCTCGCACTTTACATTGTGGAGAGAGGTAACGTCTCCTGCCACTCCGCAGGTGCCGAAAAGTGTGCCGTCCACGTCGTAGAGAGGGGATTTGTAGGTCTGGAACTGCTTCATGCCGTTTTTGGTCTTTACCTTTTCGTCGAAAAGGCAGGTTCGGCCTTCCTTCATTACCACATCCTCGGATTCAAGGCAGACATATTCGCCCTGGTCGTACTCCTCCTTGGGTATGTCCCATATGTAGTAGTGACCCCTGTCAAATACCATGTCCTTGGTCTTGCCCACCGCACCGCAGAAGCTGTCGTTTACCCAGAGATGGGAGCCCTTCACATCCTTGAACCACACAAGGTCGGGTATACTGTCAAAGGCGGTCTCAAAGCAGATCTTCAGCCGTCTGTAGTCAAATGCCTTCCGGTGTTCCTCAATGGCTCTGGCTGCAAAGTAGCGGATATGGTCATCGGTTGGGGCGAGCCACAGGTGATGGGGCATATCCTTCGGCAGCTCAAAGCCCTTGGTGAGGAGAACAGAGATCGCATTTTCCCTTACAAGGTGCCGCTCCTTTTCGTAGGCAGCCTCGCCGTCAAATACAACTATGGTGTCGGCGGCATTTATCTCGTCTCCGAGACCTGCACAGGTGAGTACGCTCACATTGGTGCGGGGCGGAAGAGGCGTGTTTTCTATTATGGAACCTATATGTCCGTCACGGCTTACCACGATAAATCTGATGTTGCAGATATACATTGCGGCTGTCGCCTCCCCTGTTTTCAAAAAAACTTAACTGGTTCATAAACTATGGTAACTAATCTTATGATACTATATTTATACAGCCTTGTCAAGGATTTTTTGCGGGCAGCGCCCGCAGGCACCCGTTTATAACGAACCAAAGGCAACTGCTTTACCGCTCGGTAACTCTTCATATGCGTACAGGTTTTTGTCAGGCGGGCAGCACCCGCAGGCACCCGTTTATAACGAATCAAAGGCATCTGCTTTGCCGCTCGGTAACTCTTCATATGCGTACAGGTTTTTGTCAGGCGGTCAGCGCCCGCAGGCACCCGTTTATAACGAATCAAAGGCATCTGCTTTGCCGCTCGGTAACTTTTCATATGCGTACAGGTTTTTGTCAGGCGGGCAGCGCCCGCAGGCACCCGTTGTCCGCAGTTCAAATAGCTGTATCTTTACCGGACTCATATGAAGGTCTGACGAAAACGGTGTTTGACGGGCGGCGGCAGGCCTGTCTGCCCGCAATGCCGACTTGACAATACACGATATGTCTGCTACAATTAGGTAACGGTTATTTGACTTCCTGCCTTGGTTTAAGGAGTGACAGTATGAAGTACAGAAAAGATAGGAACGGCGAACCTGTTTCCATTCTGGGCTACGGGTGCATGAGGTTTACGAAGAAGGGCGGCGGCATAGACTACGACAAAGCCGAAAAGGAAATGATGGAGGCATATCATGCGGGTGTGAACTACTTTGACACCGCCTATATCTATACCGGGAGCGAGGCTCTTGTGGGAGAGGTGCTGGAGAAAAACGGCATAAGGGACAAGGTAAAGATAGCCACCAAGCTGCCGCAGTACATGGTCATGAGCAGAAATGCCGTCGACAAATACTTTGACGAGGAGCTGAAAAGGCTGCGCACGGATTATGTGGACTATTACCTCATGCACCACATGACCGATATTGCCCAGTGGGAAAAACTGAAAAAGCTGGGTATAGAGGACTGGATCTACGAAAAGAAGGCAAAGGGCTTTATCAGGAACATAGGCTTTTCCTACCACGGCAACACGGAGAACTTCATAAAGATACTGGATGCCTATGACTGGGATATGTGCCAGATACAGTACAACTATCTTGATGTGGACACACAGGCGGGTGTCAGGGGACTGAAGGCGGCTGCCGAAAAGGGCATACCCGTTGTGATAATGGAGCCTCTGAGAGGCGGCAAGCTGGTGGATATGCTGCCGGAAAAGGCAAAGAAGCTGATAAAAGACAGCGGCACAGGCTTTACTCCCGCAGAGCTTGCCTTCCGCTGGCTCTGGGATCAGCCGGAGGTCACCTGTGTGCTGTCGGGGATGAACAGCCTTGATATGGTAAAGGAAAACTGCCGTGTGGCTTCCCAAGTGAACGAACACGAATTTACCGACAGGGAGTTCGGTCTTGTGAGCAGCATCAGGGAAATGATCCGGCAGTCCACCAAGGTGGGGTGCACCGCCTGCGGATATTGTCTGCCATGTCCGAAGGGAGTGCGTATACCCGACATCTTTCGGTGCTACAACAGGATGTTTACTGAGGGGAAGAGCGAAGGGCGCTTTGAATATGCCCAGTCCGTGGCACTTACAAAGGAACCGGGCTTTGCCACCGGCTGCATAGAATGCGGGAAATGCGAAAAGCACTGTCCGCAGAGCATCCCCATAAGGCAGGAGCTGAAAAATGCGGACAAGGCTCTGCGGCCGCTGCCGTTCAGGGCGGGTATAGGTATAGCAAGGAAAATCCTTTTAAGATAGCAGAACGGGAGGACAGCATCATGGACAGAAAAGTAAAATGGGGAGTAATGGGTACAGCGGGCATAGCAGAGGGCTGTACCATACCGGGAATGAAGAAGGCTGATGGCTGTGAGCTTTATGCCGTTGCGGGAAGAAGCATAAAAAAGGCGGAGAGCTTCAGGGAAAGGTTCGGCTTTGAAAAGGCTTATGAGGGCTATGATGCCCTGCTTGCGGATCCGGAGACGGAAGCGGTCTACATCCCTCTGCCGAACCACATCCACTGTGAATGGGTCATAAAGGCGCTGAAAGCCAAAAAGCACGTTCTCTGCGAAAAGCCGCTGGCTATGAACAGGGATGAAGCGGCGAAGATGTTTGAAGCCGCAGAAGAAAACGGCGTCATACTGGCGGAGGCTTATGCCTACCTTCACAGTCCCTTTATAAAGCTGCTCAGAAGTCTGTCAAAGGAGATAGGCATCATAGATTATATAGACACCGCATTCCTCACCCAGGACTATTCGGAGGATTTCAGGCTCTACAGGGAATACGGCGGCGGCGGGATATACGATGTGGGGTGCTACTGCACTACCATGATACTTTCGCTTATCGACTCACCCGTGAGCTATGTAAAGGCAGATGCGGAAATGGATGACAGGGGAGTGGATCACATGGCATCCGTGCTCCTGCGCTTTGAGAACGGTGCAAGGGCGTCCTTCAATGCGGGGATGATACTTGGGACGGACACCTCCGACAGGTACGACAGGCTCTTTATCCACGGCTCAAAGGGATACATCCGCTCGGATTACGAATACAATCAGGAGGGGGAGATCTCCCTTTGGATCACGGTGAAAAACGGCAAGGGTGAGCGTATCCGCAGAGAGGAAAGGGTGACAGCCGCATCAAATTACAGCCTTGAGATCGAGGACATCAACAGATGTATACTCAAAGGAGAAAAGCCTCTTGTTTCCAAGGATCTTTCCCTTAAAAACGCAGAGCTCCTTGACCGGATACTAAAGGAGTCGGGATATGTGAAGTAATACAGGATGAAAAGACCTCCCCGAAGTACCTGTGATAAGGTGCTTCGGGGAGGTGTCCCATATATTCTGCTTTACTGAGACAAAAAGCCATGGTATCAGCAAAATGTGATACCATGGCTCATTTTAAAGTTTACTGTAGGTTTTTGAGGTCATCAGTTCATAGCCTTGAGCTGATCGTCTGCTTCCTTGACCAGCATCTCAACAACATCGGAGATCTGCTCCTTGTTGGTAGCCCATTCAACGCCGTGCATTGCAGCTCTGAGACCTACATTGTCGCCGCCGTCGGTGGTAATGGATGCAACGTCTGTGGAAACACCGGTAGCAAGGTCAACTACGGGATACTTCTGTGCCAGAGCGTTTATCTCCTTGTTGATGGCAACAAGCTCATCGGACCAGCCTGCATCTGCCTTCAGCTTTTCATCGCCGATGGCAATGGCTTCATCATTGGTGGCAGCCAGTCTGTTGCAGAGTGCGAAGAGGTTTACGCCCTCGGGGTTTGCAGCACCCTTGCAGAGTACCCAGCCGTCAAGAGTAGCGGACTGATAGGGATCGGAGCCTGCGGGAGAGGGAACGGGAGCAAGACCCAGGTTGGAAGGATCTATCTTTGTGGTCCACGCATCGGGAGCGGTGTTTACTGCCCATGCACCGATGATGTAGAAGAGCTCTCTGCCGTCGCCCATGAATGCGGGCTGCTCGTTCCAGTTGAAGATTTCACGGTCTATGACAAGGTTGCTCTGCCAGAGGTCATAGAGGAAGTTCTGAGCCTTTTCAACAGTCTCGTTGGAAAGGTTCACGGTAAGTGTACCGTCAATAGACTCAACGGAAGGAACACCTGCGGAGAGGAAGAGTGCCTTCTCTGCCCAGTAGCCGTCAAGACCGTAGCGCTCTGCATCGGGATCAACATAGTCTACCAGCATCTGCTTGAAGGTATCCCAGTTCCACTTGCCCTCCTGATAGAGCTCCCAGGGATCGTCAAGACCTACTTCTTCGATGGTCTGCTTGTTGTATACAACTACCTGCTCTGCGGAAACGCCTGTAACTATCTCATAGTGCTTGCCGTTGAAGTTGTATTTCTCCATGGCATCCTTGACATCGTCCCAGAGAGGATCGCTCATGTCGATGCAGTCATCGACGGGCTGGAACATCCCGGAGATAACGCCCTTGGGGAGAGCTGCGGTGTCGCAGGGGAAGAAGTCGATGCCTTCGCCGCCCAGGACCATTGTGGAAAGATCGGAATACCTGGAGTTCCATGTGGTGGTGATCCATTCGATCTGTCCGCCGTACTTTGTCCTGAACAGGTTCAGGGGGATGGACTCGGAAACACCTGCGGAGGTGTTGGGGTTAAGATCGTAGTGAGCCAGCCACTTGATGGTCTTGTTTTCAAGCTCCACATCGGGAAGGAATTCATCGGCAGCCTTGTCAAGAGTGCCCTGATCCTCTTCGGAAACTGTCTCGGTGTTGAGCTCAACGGTGATGGCTGTGGTGGTCTCAGCGGTGGTGGCAACGCCCTCTCCGCCGCCTGCATTGCCGCTGTCGCTGCTGCCGCCGCAGGCAGAAAGGCTAAGAGCAAAAGTAAGAGCTGAAAGACCTGCCAGAGTTTTCTTTAAATTCATTATCATGACCTCCGTACTGTACTTTATTAGGACGACAAATTACAGTTAAACAATTCATTTAAGTTAATTTTACTATAATTTTTTGGTTTTGTCAACCACCGAAATATCAAAAAATATAGAACTAATTTGTTGATATTCACCAAATTTAAAGGTGTTCAGCCCCGTAAACATTACAAAACAGGTTTATTTTTACCGTTTTGTAAATCGAAAAAAGGGGTGAGCTTAATACTGATCCTTCCTCGATGTATAGAAGATCTCCATGCCTCAGATCCCTTATATTCAAGCCTTTGCGGCTTGTTTCTTGTCTATATATGGGTCAGAGATCAGTATAAGCCGACAGGCACAGGTCAAAAAAAATCCTCCCCCGAAAAAGGGGAGGAGATGCTGAACGTGGATATCAGTATCAGTCTATATTGTCTGCCTGTCCTTCCCGCCCGTCATGCCGCCCGGTGCTGCCGGTCAGCCGATCTTGTAGCCTACGCCCCTGACGGTCTGGATGTAGCGCTTGGGAGTTACCGCTTCCAGCTTGCTGCGTACATATCTGATATAAACATCCACAACATTGGTCTCGCCGAAATAGTCGTAGCCCCAGACCTTTTCAAGGAGCTGTTCCCTGGACATAACGGTGGAGAGATTTTCAAGAAGTGCCTGCAGGAGACCGTATTCCTTGACGGTAAGCTCCACCTCGGTGCCGTTGACGGTGACGGTGTGTCCCTGTCTGTCCAGCACAAGCCCCTCATAGGAAATGATATCGCCGTTGGTCACGGGCTTGGGGGCACGAAGAACCGCCCTTATGCGTGCGAGGAGCTCCTCGATGGCAAAGGGCTTTGTCAGATAGTCATTGGCTCCCATGTCAAGGCCTGATACCTTATCCATTACGGAATCACGGGCGGTGAGCATAATGACCGGGGTCATGTTGCCGTCCTTGCGCATCCTGCGCAGGACTTCAAGACCGTTTAGCCCCGGCAGCATTATGTCAAGGATGATAAGGTCAAATTCTTCGGAGGAGATGATGTCAAGAGCCTCCCTGCCGTCTCCCACGGAACGGGTGTCATATTCCTCGTGCTTGAGTTCAAGGGAGACGAACCTTGCTATCTTGGCTTCGTCCTCAACTATAAGGATCTTCATTCTATACCCTCCGTAAGTATCTCTTTCCCGGAGGAAAGAAGGATAATGGCGATTATTATGAATACAGGTGCGGCAAAGATACACCCTATGACCGCAAGTATAAGAGGAAAGTCCGTTACCTTGCGCCCGCTCTTGTCAACTACCACCACAGAGACGGTAAAGAGGGAACGCATAAAATTTCCTATCTGGTCAAAGAGGGAACGGGCAAAGTCCCTGAAGCTGTCTCCGTCGTTTGAGCGGTCCTGCTCGGTCATGTAAAAACGGCGGTCTGTTGAATAGCCTGTGCCTGCGCCGTAGCGTGCGTGATAGCGCCCGATGAGCTCGGCTGCGGCAAATTCGTCGCCGCCTGCCTCCTCAAAGGCATCCGCTGCCTCCGCAAAGGAGATACCGAAACGGGAGGCAAGTTCATTTATGATATGAGCTCTGTCCACGATCAGAAAAACCCCTTTTCTTCGCTGATATCCCTTTCGTAACCACTGTTCTCGCTGCTGCCCCTGCCGGCATAGGCGCTTTCGTATTCATATCTGGGAGGCATCCTGTAAGCAACGCCCTTGTCTGCCTCGGGTGCGGATGTGGTCTGACGGTTACCGAACGCCTCTGCTCCGAAAGCCTCAGCCTGCTTCCTGAACGCATCTGTGCCGAAAGCAGCCGTGCTGCCTCCGTCAAAGAGAGGACCCTCGAAGGAGAACTTCACACCGCATATAAGAGCGATGATGGCAGCGGGGATAAGTATCTCAAAGCCGAACACCAGGCAAATGACCGAAAGTATGAGGGGGACTCTCAGATCGTTTATCTTTAAGTAAGACCCCAGGAAATTCTCCACTCCCTGTCTCCTTCTGCCCATCATCCTTGCCCGTCTCTGAGCAAAGCTGCCGCCGCCGTAGCTGCCTGCATAGCTGTATGTGCTTCCTGTGCCTCCGCTGCGGCCGTAGCCGGGATCCTGCCGCCTGTCAAATCCCTTGCCGTCAAATCCCTGTGTCTGGAGAACGCCCAGAGCCCTGTAAAAATCACAGCCCTGATCGGTGTATTCTTTTTTTGCCTTTTCGTAGGATGCTCCGCTGAGCTGGCAAAGCCTGTTTATATCATCAAACATGGTGTACCTCCGTAAGAATACTCACATGAAAACCTTTTCTTTTGGAACTGTCTCTATTATACACCCAAGAAGTATTAAAGTAAAGTGGGTTTTGATTAGATTTTGATTAGAATTTTTTGAGGGGATAATTGGACAATTCTCATAAAAAGCGTGCATTAACAACGGATACAGACAGTCAAATTTGTGAAAATCAATGGTTGACGGGTCTGTTTAGGTATGATATAATCAATGTGGGGTGTCATAACCCCTCTTTATTTGAAAGGGATAAACAGGAGAACAATATGAATGATAATAATTTTGAGGCCACATCCATAGACCTCTCCGAGGCTATCGCACGGAAGAAGAGACAGAGTGCGGGCTCGGGAGAATCTGCGGTGCGCAGGGAACCTGTCCGCAGGGAGAGCCCCCGCCGTGAGCCGCAGCACCGTGAGAATGTGAGGGAACACACCTCAGGGAAAAGGCGGAAAAAGAAAAAGAAGAGTGCGGCTCCCGCTGTGATAGCTGTGCTCTTTGCCGTTGCCATACTGATGGGTGCGGGCTACCTGGTGGGGTGGTCATCATCTATGGGGACCTTCCTCAAAAACACCTATATAGATGATACGGATGTCAGCGGGATGACCCCTTTGCAGGCTACCACCCAGCTTGCGGGAAAATATTCCGCCCCCGAGGTGAAGATAACCACCCGCTCCGGAAATGTTGTGACGCTCAGCATGGCGGATTTCGGGTATAATGTGGATATAACAGGCCCCGTAAAGAGACTGTACGAGGATCAGGATCATTCAAAGTGGTTCATGTCCCTGTTCAAGGAGTCAAGGCTGGATATAAACACAGACTATTCCTTTGACAAGTCTCACTTTGAAAGGGTGCTCAGACGCACCACCTGGAGCACCTCCGACACGGCGGATGCAAGGATAGCCTACGGCGATAGCGGCTATTACATAATCCCGGAGGTCTACGGCGACAACGTGGATCTGGATCTGCTGGTGGAGTATGTGGAAGAGGAGATAGGAAAGGGCAATTTCGACATAGACATCTCAGATGCCGACCTTTACACCGAACCCAGGATAAAAGAGGCGGATCTGAAAGACGAGCTTGAAAATATCAAGGCTCATTTCGATTTCATCATCACCTACGATTTTGACTACGCACAGGAATATCTCACCGGTGCGGAGGTCTACGGCTGGACAAACGGCGGTCATGAGGTGGACAGGCGCAAGGCTGAGGCTTTTGTGGAAAACCTTGCCAACAAGTACGACACCTTTATGACATCAAGGACATTCACAACCACCGACGGCAGAAGGATAGACATTTCACAGGGGCGTTACAGCGCAGGTCAGTACGGCTGGTGGATCGACCGGGAAAAGACCGTGGACAGGCTCCTCTCCCACATAGAGGAGGGCGTGAGCAAGACCATTGACCCTGTTTATGTCCAGCTTGACACGGGCTATACCTATGAGGGCTTTGAAAAGGACAGGAGCGCAGAGGGCGATATAGGCAGCACCTATATAGAGGTGGATCTTTCAAATCAGCACCTGTGGTACTATGAAGATGGAGAGCTGAAATTCGAGACCGCTTCCATCGTTTCGGGAAAAGCCACAGACCCTTCAAGAAAGACACCTCCCGGACTTTACAGCGTTTATTCCAAGGAGACCAACTACACCATGGTGGCTCCCGACAATTCCTACCGTGCAAAGTGCTCCTATTTCATGCGCTGCAGCTTTGAGGGCATAGGTCTGCATGACCTTTCACGTTCGGCATACGGCGGCGACACCTACATCAACAACGGTTCCCACGGCTGTATCAACATGAAGTATTCCGAGGTGCAGACCCTTTACAACATGGTGGAAAGAGGCACACCGGTAGTAATGTATTATTGACGAGCGGTATCAGCAGGCCTTCCGCAAAAGGAAGGCAGGCAGTCCGGCTGTGCAGGGGGCATTTCCCCCTGAAAACAGTCAGAAGGAGGATAAAAATGGCAGATATAAACAGATTTGTTGAAAGCACAAGGAGCTTTGCGGGCTTTGTGAGCGAAAAGGCAACAGCGGCACTCGACACGGGAAAAGCCTATGCACAAAGAGCAAACATATCCGTGAAGATAAGGGAAAAGTACACCGAGCTCGGCAAGGTCTGCTACGAGATGCACGAGAATAACACGGATGAGACGGGCAAAATGAAAAGGCTCATAGGCGAGATAAACCTTCTCAAGTCCGATCTGCGGGCTGCGGAGGAGGAGAGCGGAAAGAAGAAGATCTGCCCCTATTGCGGCAACAAGAATTATCCCGACGATTCCTTCTGTTCAAAGTGCGGATCGAGGCTGGATAACTGATATTTTCGGAAAATATGACCAAAGGAGCGGGAACAGGAGAAACATCTTTCTTGTTCCCGCTTTTTTCAAAGCAGGTAGAAATGAAAAAGACAAGTTTGAAGAAAAACGATGAGACAGTCCTTGAAATAACCGACATGAATGCCCTCGGCAGCGGAGTGGGAAAGTATGAGGGCATGGCGGTATTCGTGCCGTTTACGGCTGTGGGGGATATTATACGATGCAGGATAGTAAAGGTGTGCAAAAACTATGCCTACGGCATCATAGCAGGGATCGAAAAGGCATCCCCCCGGCGAGAGGACAGGGGCTGCGGGGTATACTCAAAATGCGGCGGCTGCTGTTTCAGGCACATATCCTACGAGGAAGAGGCACGCATAAAGGAAAAGGCGGTAAGAGATGCTTTTTCCCGTGTGGGGGGGTTCAGTGAGATCCCCTTTGACGAATTCATCCCTTGTTCCGAACATGACAGATACCGCAACAAGGCACAGCTTCCCGTGGCGGAGGAAAACGGTCACCTTATCTGCGGCTTTTACTCCAGGCGCAGCCACAGAGTCGCTAAGTGTACCGACTGCCTCCTTGCCCCGGAGATATATTCCCGTATCCTGTACACCCTGCTTGAAATGCTGGAGGAAAAGAGAGTATCCGCCTATGATGAGATAACGGGGAAGGGCATCCTGCGGCATATCTTCCTGCGGAGAGGCTACCACACGGGAGAGATAATGCTTTGCTTTGTCACATCCGCAGAATGTGCTGTCCTGAGAGACATAGCCCGTGACATAATAAGCAGCTTCGGAGAGATAGTGTCGGTACTCATGAATATAAATCCGGACAGGACCAATGTCATCCTCGGAAAGAAAACGATCCTGCTGGCGGGAAGGGAATATATGACAGACATTATGTGCGGGGTGAAGGTGCGGCTGTCCCTGCACTCCTTCTATCAGGTAAACACCGCTGCCGCAGAGCTCTTATACCGCAAGGCATACGAATATGCGGCTCTGACGGGGGAGGAAGAGGTGCTGGATCTTTACTGCGGAGCAGGCACCATAGGTCTTTCCATGGCAAAGGGTGCCAAAAAGCTCACCGGAGTGGAGATCATTCCTGATGCGGTGGAAAATGCACGTTTAAATGCGGCTGAAAACGGTATAGAGGCAGAATTTCTGTGTGCGGATGCGGGAGCGGCTGCTGCTGCATATGCTGCAAAGGGAGCGCATCCCCATGTAATAGTCACAGACCCGCCCCGCAAGGGATGTGACACGGATACTCTTGATGCCATACTGAAAATGAGCCCCGAAAGGATAGTCATGGTTTCCTGTGATGTGAGCACCGCCGCCCGTGACATACGCTACCTTGCAGACAGGGGCTACTCCCTTGACAAGGTGTCGGCAGCGGATATGTATGCGGGAACTGCGCACGTGGAAGCAGTAGCGCTTTTGTCCAGATCTAAGAAGCCAAGCATCACATAGAAGTAAAAGCAGGAATGGACGAGCCGGATCTGACCGGCGCAGGAGCTAAGGCAGCTTATAAGGAAATACAGGATCGGATTCTTCCGGGACGGTATCTCTGTTTGGATTGACAGGGATAAGTCCATTAGCCAAAACAAAGTAAGAACATCAAGCAGTGATCAAGCCATCAGGCATGATTATAAAAACATTTTAAGGAGAGTACTGTTTGAAAAAGTACAACACACCGGAGATTGTCGGCTGACCGGGAGGTTTGCGGACAATCAGAACAAACCTCCCGCTGAAAGGCAATTGCAGTCAACAATACTCAGGAGGAAAAACAATGAATACAAATGACTACACCATTCGTTTGGAAAAACCCAAAGACTACAGAGAGGTTGAAAACCTCGTCAGAGAATCGTTCTGGAACGTGTACCGTCCGGGATGCAGTGAGCATTACGTGATCCATGTGCTTCGCGATGATCCTGCCTTCGTCAGGGATCTGGATCTTGTTATGAAACAGGATGGCAGACTGATTGGGCAGAATATGTTCATGAGAACGATCATCGAAGCGGATGACGGCAGGGTGATCCCCATTCTGACGATGGGGCCGATCGGCATTACTCCGGAACTCAAACGCAAAGGTTACGGGAAAGCTCTGCTCGATTACTCTTTGGAGAAAGCAACGGCGCTTGGCTTTGGTGCAGTGCTTTTTGAGGGCAATATCGATTTCTACAGCAAGTGCGGTTTTGATTATGCAAGCAAGTTTGGCATACGCTACCACGATTTGCCTGAGGGTGCGGATTCCTCATTCTTCCTGGGTCGGGAGCTTATTCCAGGCTACCTTAATGGCATATCCGGTGTGTACCAGACACCGAAAGGCTACTATGTTGCTGATGAGGATGTGGAGAAGTTTGACAAGCTTTTCCCACCAAAGAAAAAACTTAAGCTGCCGGGACAGATTTTCTGAATCTTGACAAGTCTGTTTATTAAGGACTACAATTTTAGTATGAATCTACCTAATATCCTTACTGCATTGCGCATCATTCTCTCGCCTTTCTTTATGTTCTTCTTCTTTCTTCCGATGTGGGCAGGAGAACGGTTTGCCTCATGCTCTGTGCTTGCATGCATCATTCTGTTTGTAATAATTGAGTTCTCGGATCTCTTTGACGGTATGGCCGCCCGGAAGTTCGGTCAGGTGTCGGATTTCGGAAAAATATTTGATCCTTTTGCCGATGTGTTCAGCCGTCTTACCTATTTTATCTGCTTTGTGGGTGTCCACTTTATGCCTGTGTGGATTTTCGCCATCATCCTGTACCGGGAGATAACTATTCTCTTCTGCCGCACTATGATGATGAAGCGCGGAATTGCCATGGGTGCCCGGATGGGTGGAAAGCTCAAGGCCTGTGCCTATGCTGGTGCCGGAATCTTTGGTCTGCTCTATGTCTCTGTGACCAGGCTCTCAATACTTCCCGACGTTGTTTCTCCATTATATATTACA
>ODAI011191014.1_pt1 | contig 16120 bp, 16 predicted proteins | sample 1539321 | NCBI WGS metagenome assembly ODAI01 (sample SAMN02144231, study PRJEB22623) | gut metagenome | biome: sheep rumen | host: Ovis aries | place: New Zealand
AGGTGAATCCCACTATCGGTAAAACGATACGAGAACACTTTGATCTTCGTAATGATAAGCCTATACTCGTGGCTGGTCAATGTAAGTTGATTAAGAATTATATGCGCTTTCACAAGAAGGGATAAATGATTTTAAAATAGATATATGCTAAAACCGTATGCTGCATAGTACCTACCATCATAAAGAAACTAATGAGGATCCAAAGACTTCGGCTGTTTTTGAGAACCTGATGTTATTGCCAGATAATGTGTTTTGGCATCTACTGAGACAATCTTGTTTCAGCAATGACGTGATGCCAGTTTATTCGGGGCAGCTGCTGTCTTATGATTTCTGGCCTCATTGGGATAGAACAGGTACAGACAATACAAACTATGTTGAGCCTGATTTGTTTTTGGAATTCGAGCTGTTCGATGTCATAATTGAAGCTAAATATGGTGACTATGGAGGTCAGTACCAGCACCAGTGGCAACAAGAGATAACTGCGTATCACAATGAATATGGCGACGAAAAGCCGTTTGTTTTTATTGCTGTTGGCGGTAATCAGTCTATTGTAGCAGAAACAATTTCAGTCAAAGGTGAAAAGGTCAAAATATACAAATGTAACTGGCTTTCTATATTGATGGGTGTCAACAAGTACCAAAAAGAACTTGAATCTGTATCTGTGCCAGATATGAATGTTTCGGCTACCCTGCGTTTACTTGATAACATTATACTGGCTTTTAATATCAATGGCGTGTACAATATCGACTGGTTCAATTCAATGGCACAGCCAATACCAGTCATATCGGAGTCATCCTTAGAGAACATAAGTAAATATTTTAATTGGAAGTAGTATGAGCAAAGAGATAGATAATATTTTCGTTGACGTAAGAAACGCTTTTAGACTGTTGAATCGGTATCAGAAACGGATTCTCCAGATTGTTTCTTATGTGAGAGAGCAGACACCCTACACGGATATGTGGGGGAGCAGGAATTGGTACTTTGATGAAATAGGCAAGCGAAGAAACAGTCCAGATTCTGAATATGCCAAACTTTCCGTCCGCAAGGATATGTGGGGATGGGATTTCTTGTATGGGTATATATTTGAATACTACTTCGGTCGCCAGAGAATTGACAAGAAGAATGCAGAAATGTCTATATTCCAGATCTCCGATGATGGATATTTCATTTCGAGTCAGGATAAGAAGCACATGACTGACATTGCCAGTTTTACTCCCTCAGAGCAATCACATAGTTATTTGATATTCAACCTATCTGTTTTTCCCACCAAAGTTTGTAATCTATGGCTTAGTGATCCGTCTTTCCCCGATGACGAGTGGGATGACTTTCTGACAAAGTTCCTTTCTTCTTCATCTGATACAAAGATTACAAGGAATGACAAAGGGGAAGTAACCATCCTAAAGAAATATGAAATGCAACGTTTTTCTTCTCAGCAGTCAGCAGATGAAGTTATAAGAGACTTTGGCAGAATTGCAAAGGATAATACAGGAATAGAACTGTTCAAAAAAGTTTTTTACGAATAATAATATATGGCACTGACAAAAGAACAAATACTAACCCTTACCTGTCTGAAGGAAGTGGACGTTAAGGGAGTTGGCCCACAAAAGATATTTGCTATTGGGGCAGCTATTGATGACCGTGGATTAGAAATCAAGTCGTATGAGGATCTGGCGAAACTCATGTCAGGTATGAAAGAGAAGGCCATCAACAAAGTCACTCTTTCAAACCTGAATGAAGCGTATAAGGTGGCTCAGAAGATTATCGACGCTAGCAATCAAGCAGGTATAGGTCTTGTTGGCTATTACGATGACGTATTTCCTGATGTCCTACGCAAGACAGTAAACGAGGATGGAAAGATAGACCCTCCGTTGTTACTTTGGTATCGTGGTGACTTCTCCATTACTCAACTACCTGGTTTTGCCGTCATTGGAACCCGTGAGGCTACTCCTGAAGGTGTTGCAGGTGGAACCTATCTTGCTGGTGAGTTTGCAAAGAGAGGCTTTAACATAGTGTCAGGCTTGGCTGTCGGTTGTGATACTTGCGGACATAAAGGTGCATTGAAGGTTGGTGGAAAGACTACAGCCATCCTTGCAAATGGGCTTGACCACAATTCAATTTACCCTCCAGAGAATCAAGATCTAGCAGAAGAGATTGTTGAGAATGGAGGTCTGCTCATTTCTGAATACCGCATCGGGACACCTGTCAACAGATATAGCTTGGTTGCCAGAGATAGGTTGCAGTCAGGCTTGTCCTTGGCCACACTGGTTGTTCAGACTGGAGAACATGGCGGTACTATGCACGCGGCTACGGCAACATTGCAAGCTGGGAAACCTCTCTACACTATGCTCTTTAAGGACGATGCTACGAACCAACATGAGAAGTGCCTGGGTAATGCTCTTTTGGTTAAAAAGGGAGCAAAATACATCAAGGGCAATGACAACTTCGATGAGATAAGTGATAGCGTAAAGAATTGGGAACCCGTTAAAACTGACCTTTTCGGTTAATATATCCTATGAGAAAGAATATTATTTTTGACCTAGATTTGACTCTTGTTGATACGACCTTGGCAGAGCCGTATAGAAGTAAGAGGGACTGGAACGGAGCTTTTTCAGTCATACCCCAGTGTACTGTCTATGAAGGTCTGAACGAAATCTTCGATGTGATTAGGAAATTCGGCATCAACACTTGTATAGTCAGCACCTCACCACGTCCTTATGTTGAAAGGGTTGTTCAGCACTTTAACCTTCCAATCAATCAAATAGTGGCCTACCATGACGCAAAACCAATTAAGCCACACCCTGCTCCGATGTTGAAGGCTCTGGAGGTACTTGGTTGTGATGCTAAAAGTGCCATATCATTTGGAGACCGTGTTATTGATATTCAATCTTCTAATGCTGCTGGAATTGAAAGTGTTGCTTGTTTCTGGGGAACTAAGGAGAAGGCTGAACTTGTCAAGTCTGGCTATAATCATGCCATTATCAAACCGAGTGAGATTTTAACTTTGATAAGATAAAATGGAAGATTCTGGCTGTTTGAAATCTGTCTGTCAAGGGGCAGGAGGAATGGTTGGTGCTCTTTTGGGGGCTGCAATCTACAGGGAGACTGGTGCGTTATTACTTGTCGGATTCGTTCTTGGTATAATAGCGGTCAATTACATTTGGAAAGAAGTAGAAGAGGAAAAGAAAAGGGAACTAAGAGAAAAAGAACAACGGGAGAGAGAGCAGAGAGAAAGGGAATATAGGGAAAGAAGAGAACGTGAGGCTCGTGAAGCAAAATTAAAAGAAGCGAAGGAATTGGCCCGGAAATATCCAGAGGCTACGAAGCAATATTTTGAGCTATTCTGGGGGATAAAGAAATTTAATATATATGACTCCGACATAACTCTTGAAAGGGCAGAGAAACTTTTATCCAAACGTTATTCTTACGAGAGCGACGAAATAAAATTTAATGCTGCTTATCGTGCTAAGATAGAGGAACAGAAAGCAGCAGAACGCCGTCGTCAAGAAGCAAAGAGAGAAGCTGAGAGACAAGCGGCTGAAAGGAAACGAAGAGAAGAAGAACTTGCACGGAAAAGAAAAGAGGAAGAAAAAAGGAATCTCCCTACGTCTCTTCCTGCCTGTGTTGCGTCCTGGAGTTCACATAGCAATAGTTCTCTGAAACATAAATATTTCTTTGATTATTACCCATACGGAACCTACAAGAATAATGCTTCTGCTTCCATGTGGGACACCTGGAGGACAGTTTGGCATTTCAAAAATGATCCAAACAAGAATGTAACCTCTTATGAACATCGAATCGCAGTGCAGACAGTAACAAACCTAGTAGAGAACGCTCTACGCTCTGCATTTGGAGCAAAGACCGAGTATCTTACTTTAGTGTGTTTAACTGCATCAACTCAAAGAAAAACAGAATTGAGATATAAGGACTTCGCAGAACAGCTTTGCAAGAACTTAAATATGAACAATGCCTACCCTCACATTCAAGTAATAGAGGGGGGAAGCGCAAAACATGATGGAGGTGATGGTTCTCGCAGAGTTTCTTATGACCGATATTTCTTTAATGGGAAATATGTAGTGCTATTTGATGACGTGCGGACAACAGGACATAGTCTTGAACAAGAACGTCATACAATGGAAGAATTAGGAGCCAAGGTAATATGTGCGATTACCATAGCTCAAACTACTTATTAGTTACATAATGTAGAGTATTAATACTGTATTATCAAAATGAACGAGAAAGTCCATTATATTATAACTTCAATATTTGCTGGTATCGGTGGAGCTTTTGCAGCGGCCTTTATTTCCATCAATACTGTTGGATATGGTTTTGAGAAACAAGAATATATCCCAATTTTTATTATTTGTGGTATTATTGTTGGGTGGCTTACATATCGGTTTAAATATGTTTCCGCTTTTGACGAGTTATATAAACTTTATCCCAATGGTGTTATTGGCTGGGAATTAGACAATGGACTTATTAAGTCAGTCAATGCTAATCCGAAGAGTATTGGTTACTCACATAAAAAGAAAGCCGTCAATTCTGAGAAAGCAATAATAATAAAGGAACAGCGTGTCAGGGATGAATATGACAGTTTAAAGTCGAGATATGCCTTTGGACTTAGAACGGTAGAGTCCAATAATCGTAACAGGAATAAAATTTTCTTTGTTCATCAGACGGCGGAAATTGTGAAATTTCAAGAAGCCGAAAACAAACGGATTAGAACAGCAAAGTTAAAGGTGACTTATGATGAACTTAGCAAAAAATATCCGTTAGGTATAAAAGTTTGGTTAAACAAAAATAATGCCTCTTCGGTTTTGAGCTATGAGCAATTAGAAAAAGTTTGTTCCGAAGAAATGCTCATTAAAGATTTCGAGAGTCATAAGAAAAAAGAAAATGAGCAAATCCTGTGGAAGAAAGAACAAGAAAAGTTTGCAGCCCATTGCAGACATTTAAGAAATGAATGTTTAGATACATTTGGCTGTTATTCTTATGGCCTTAGCTTAAATCTGAATGGAATTACGACAAAAGGTGATTATACTGTATGGCAAATGTTTCCATATTCATATTGTAATGAGGAGGATTTGGATTATACGTATTTCAAATCAATACAAGATAATGCAAAGCGGGTAAAGAATTATCGAGCAAGTATTTCCTCGGAATTGGCTGATAAGATAGCTTCATTTATTGACAAACTGAATGATGAGGAAAGTACATCTGCTTATTTCTGCCCAGTCAAAGAAGGGTGGGACCAAAATTTGTATTACGGTATTTATACGACGATTATAGGAGGTTTAAAAGACTCTTATAGCAATGATCTTATTTTTGATCCTACTGACGATTTGTTTGGTGACGTTCCTGACTTTAACAACTGGAAAGAGAATGTTAATCGTAGGATAGTAATAATAGACGTAGCAACAGAGAATAATGAGCTAGAGAAAATTTGCAAAGATCTTATTGAGGAACTAGCTCCGAAACGTCCTTTGATAACTTTTGTGAGCGTTCAAAAATGCTATGACCGTAAAGAAATGGTTGCCATTATTGAACGTGAAAAAAAGAAAAGGGCAGAAGAATCTCTAAAAAAAGAAAAAGAGAAGAAGGCCAAAGAAGGACTTATTCAATCTGTTTCTTCTTGGGACATATTGGCTGGTGGACTTCATTACTCATATTTATTCTTTTACTATCCAACTACCTGTGACTTTGAAGCGACGGAAGAAGAATGGTCTAACAGATGGATCGTCTGGGATTTCAAAAACACACCAGGCAAAACTTCTGCATCTGACCATAAAGAGGCATTAGACAAGACTATCCCAATGATTAAGAACAAACTCATATCAACATTCGGGGCAGATAACTTGAAATATTTGACTTTAGTTTGCATACCAGCTTCATCACAGGTGAAAACTAAAGCAAGATATGAAGAGTTTTCCAATAGAATATGTAATGAAACAGAAATAATTAATGCCTTTCCTCATATATCTGTTGTTACAGAAAGAGAGGAACGTCATCTTGGAGGTACAAGTATGAATACAAGTCAACTTTCATTTGACGAGGATTTCTTCAAAGGAAAGTATGTGCTGCTATTTGATGACGTTATAACAAGAGGTGATTCTATGAGAACATTCAAGCGGAAGATGGAGTCATTGGGAGCCATTGTTGTTGGTGGTCTTTCCCTTGGTAAGACAAAGCATGAAAGGCCAGTTCAAGGAAGCATACCCCAACCTTTCAACCCAGTTTTCCCACCTCAACCATCAGCATATTCTGATGACAATGATGATTTACCATTCTAATAGACTATCATGCCAGAAATACAAAAGATAGATTATCAGAACCTGCCAGCAACCATTTACAAACCATCAGAGTTGTTGGGAATGTTTACAGCCTATCTTTCCAGACAGGATGTGAACTCACAGGTCATATATTTACGGGGCATCTACCTAAAGAACCCGAAACATGACCCTCGCTGGTCTTATCGATATGATGTGCTTAGAGACGAGGACACCCAGACTGAGATAACCCTTCAGATGACACAAAAGCAGAGTGAGGAACTGAAAGATGGTAACTTGGTGACTGTTGGCGGTGTACTTGGTAGGCGTGTGCAGAACAACAGCCATATCCAGTTGATGCTTGTTGTAAGCCGTATTGAGGTAGTCCAAGAACAGGCCATTGATGAGGAAGAAATAAAGCGGATGGAGTTACGCCGAAAGAAAGCATCCATTGGTTACAGGAATGTCGATGGCATATTGGAACAGAAACTATTTGCTGATGAGAGACCCAAAGTGGCACTGGTTTTTGCTGCAACGTCTATAACTATGACCGATTTCAATGCTGGTGTTAATGCAGCAAAGAGTGCCATCGACTTTGTGGAATACAGAGTTAATTTTTCAGACCCTAATGAGTATTCTTCTCTGTTGAAGAGAATTGACCCGATGAAGTTTGATGTCATCTGTCTTGTACGAGGAGGTGGCTCTAAGGTTGAAGCTTCTGATAATCTGCAAGTCTTGGAAACAGTAGTTGCAATGCAGACTCCAGTTATAGCTGCTATAGGACATCCCGATGAGAAACTATTTATAAAGCAGATTGCAGACAAAGAAGCGGCAGTCCCCAATGACTTAGGGCATTACTTCTCTGATATGGTTGAGACTGTAAGTGAGAAGAAAACAAAATCCCGTGCTGTCTTAACCGAAAAGATAAAGAAACAGTTTCAAGAGCAACTGGAAGCTGGTAAGAAGCAGAATAAAGAGCTACAGGAGAAATTGGAAAAGTTGACCAAGACCCAAGAAGAAGCAAGTAAGAAACATGCAGAACAGGTCAAGGCTCTTACCAAGGCTCAGGAAGATGCGACTAAAAAGCATAACGAGCAAGTCCAGGCTCTCACAAAAGCACAGGCCGAAGCTACCAAACAGCACAAAGAACAGCTAGAGGCCATACAGAAGCAGCATAAGGAACAACTGGATAAAACCAACAAGCAGAATGAAGAGTTGCAGAAGAAACTGACTGAGATAAACAAGGCTAACGAGGCAGCTCAGAAGGCTCATGCAGAACAGTTGGGTAAGCTCCAGGGGCAGATGAAGGCTCAGACGGAAGCAAGTACGAAGCAGTCCAAAGAATTCAACGAAAGCCTGAAAAAGATGCAGGAAACCAATGGCGAACTAAACAAGAGTATAACCAAGTTGACGGCACAAAACACTCAGGCGAACAAAGACCTTCAGGCAGAAAAAGACCGTGCGAGGGAACTTGAACGGAAATTGTCAGAGAGTAGTAATAATATATGGATGTGGGTCGCAATTATAGCCATTGCCGCTTGCATTGCTGTCTTAATATTCAAATAAGCAACTGTCTATGAAGAAGTCAATCAGAGGAATCAGTTTCGTTGAGAAGTTCAAGGAAAGCTGCTTATACAAAGATCTGTATTTGCAGCATAGGGATGAGTTATTCATTGCCGTCAGAAATGAATACTTGAACATCTATTATAACAACGATAATGTTGCTAAGGTAAAGTACATTCAAAATGGAATGATAAAATGTGAGATTAGTAGTTATTATCTCACAGGGATCAGCAAATCTCAGATGCTAACTCTTTATTCAGAAGATGAAATCCGAAAACAGATAGTTGACCAATATGAAACGATAAAGACGAATAGTGACAAAAGAAACAAAGACGAAAAGAAATCTCAAACGCAATTGTTTATAAAAAACAACAGGAACAAGAAGTCTGAGTGGTATTGCACTGATGTAGAATGGCAAAATCCAAAGGATAAAGAGCATCCTGACTATAATGCTAGGTTTGACATCGTTGCCATATCTAGAAAAGCCCCATACCGTATAGCCATTATCGAACTGAAATACGGTCGAGAATCAGTTAGTGGTGACAGTGGTATTATGAAGCATGTATCTGATTTCTATAAGTTTGGAAAATACGGGTATTTTGAGAGGTTCAAATTAGAGACAAAGGCTATACTAAGGAACTTGCGTGAATTAGATCCCGACTTTCCCGATGAACTGAGGCAGATAAGAATTGATGATATTGTTCACCGTCCTTCGTTTTACTTTATCGTTCTTGATAATAACAAGTATGGTGATCAGTGTACTCCTAAACAGACTGTTGGAGGATATTTGTTCAACGACGCGAACCGATGGGACAGCCCAAGAGTTTCATGCAAGACTGTCGAATCAGTTTTTGGTGATGTTACAGACCCTAATAATGGAAAGATTTATATAAAGTTTCTATTCTCGCCAAAAACCTTGGAAGATTTGCACGCAATGCAAGAACTAGACATCATAAATGAGAAAATGTATGAATTGCCCAATGGTCTTATGCCTCCATCTAATCCCCAAAAGGCCATCAGTTTGCCCCCCAAAAGTACATCAGGCAATTACAAGAATAAAGAGTTGCTGCGCCAGTTAGAATTGATGAGGAATACAAATGTTTTCTATGGTGCTTGCGGTGGTGGAGAATTTAAGAATAAGACATGGGAGTTCTGCTTGTTAGATTCTAGAAAGAATTTGTTTGAAGATATTGTTGATGATTGCGCCAATTACTTCCAAAACGAAAATATCGTCTTTTGGGGCAGTAACGGTATTCCCAATCATATATTGTCATCACAAGTAGCATGTTTGAATCATCTGTTTGCTATTAGAAACGATCGGGATTTGGTTCTTAAATTAGCCCAAATGCTCGTAGGCCATGAAGTAGAAGATGTAGAGCCTGTCGAGTGTGACAAATCTTGTCCTTATATTGCATTTGAAGTGACAAGCAGCAAGGATTATCTCAATGAGAAATACGTTAAACGTGGAGCCAATTGCACGTCCGTTGATGCTGTAATAATCGCCAGAATGAATGGCGGTCGCAAAATGCTGATACCAATAGAATGGAAATATACTGAAGGTAAGGATTATAATATTGACTTGTCTGGGACAGAAGGAAGCGGCAAGGAACGATTACGCAGATATACCGATTTGATTAATGCCTCAGATCAATTGCAGTCAATGCCAAAAGGCTATCTAAACACAGTGTATTTTGTGGAACCCTTCTATCAGTTAATGCGACAAACACTTTGGGCAGAACAAATTATAGCTCATAAGTCTGTTGAACCAATTAAAGCAGATGATTTTGTTCACGTTCATGTTATACCAAAGGAAAATGAAACATTGCTCCATCGCAGGTACAGATATTCTGAAATGGGATTAGAAGAAACGTGGCGTAATTTGATTTTGGATCAGAGCAAATACAAATGGATAGAGCCAAAGATTATTGTTAAACTGATAGATGAATCTGGACGATATGCAAAATTGGTTCAGTATCTAAATTTGAGATACGGATATTAAAAAAGGTGTGATATGGGAAATATTAAGATACGACAAGGTGTATTCGACACCAAGCTAGAACTGGAACATGCAGGTGTAGCGGCAGGTTTTCCTTCTCCTGCTGACGATTACAGGCATGAGACACTTGATTTTAACCGGGACTACATCAGGCATCCCGAAGCATCGTTCTATGGTGACGTAGAGGGTGACAGCATGAAAGACGCAGGACTGTTTGATGGCGATAGGGTCATCATCGACAGAGCTGTAGAGCCGCATGACGGTTCAATCGTGGTAGCATGGTGGGATGGCGGTTTTACAATGAAGTTCCTGGATCTGACACACAAGAACGACGGCTATATTGAATTGCGTCCAGCCAATGACGATTATCCTGTGTTCCGTGTCGATGATCCAAACGAATTTCAAGTATGGGGTACTGTTATTCACTTGATTAGAACATTTGAAAAAGTATGAAGAAGTTGCTGTTATTGTTTGCCGCTTGCCTCATGGTTATAGGCTGTGAGAAAGATGTGATTGGTGAAGGCTACCCAGAAATGGAGGGTTTCTATACTGAATCCTGTGGACTTCCAGAAGTGACAATTGATAGTGTTAAGTTATTTTCCACAAAGGTTAATGACTACACTACAGAGTACCCCGAATCAAAGGAACACTCCCTATATCCCAAGATTCAGGCAAATATAAAGTCTGCCTCGCTGCGTATAACAATATCAGCTGATACGACTTGGGCTGGTGATACTATTATTCATTTCTAAATATCTAGATGATGAAAGATCTGAAACCATATATTCGGGCATACATTGACAATTGGGATTATATCAATAATCTCGAAGATTATAAATGGGAAGCAATCAAATATTTCCAATCGGTGTTTTTTGCTGAAGGAGAATCCCTCACAAAACGGACTATGCACGCCCTCTCAAAGCACGTCAATCTCCTTGATACCCAGAAATACTTTCCGCTAGGTGTGATTAACGACGTGAACAAGTCAAAACCCGACATAGCGGACAAACTGTTGGCAGATCTTTTTGATGAGAGTAAGCCTCTAAGAGAGAGGGTCACTACCTACATAACGGAATTTGACAAGACAATGGAGGTAATGGCAGATGAAGGCTATAGCGACTGGAAAGGACGTGATAACTTGCAGTCATATCAAGACACACATGCTATATCGGTGTACCTTGCACTTCGCTATCCCAAGCACCATTATATCTACAAGTATAGCATATTCAGAGACTTTGCCGAGATTGCAGATTATAGGAGAAAAGAGACAGATAAGGTTGACAGGTTCATCGAGTTCTATAGCCTGTGCGGTGAAGTGAAGAAAGAACTTCTGGAGGAAAAGGAGTTCGTCGTTCAGTATGACACATGGATGAAACTGCATGGCTATACTGACGAAAACTACAACCTCCTCACCCAAGATTTCATCTATTCTGTAGTCAGATACCTGAATAGTGATGCTTACACCAAAGCTGACAAGAAGAAGCCCATTGCCAAAAATGAGCCAAAAGAGATACCCGCCTCACAGTTCCGAAGCATAGCGAGCAAGATGTCTGACGAGTTCAAAGGTGTTAAGGGAGTGGACTATGTCAAGAAAGACGAATTATATCGTGGCATTGGTCTGTTAGGAGAGGAATGGGTTATAACTTATGAGAAGGAACGTCTGAGTAAATTGGGAATCTCGCATAAGGTCATTCACACCTCAGTAGAAGAGGGTGACGGCAAGGGATATGATATTGAATCCGTTGAAGATGATGGGATTACACCAAGATACATCGAGGTTAAGACCACAACTGGAGGCGTTGCTCAACCGTTCTTCTATACAGATAATGAGCTACGCTATAGTGCTTTGCATAATGAACACTACTATATCTACCGGGTTTACGGTTTCATTAATGCTAAGAAACAAGCCAATCTGCAAATCATCAAAGGCAGCTTGGAAGAACTAAATGGAAAGCCTGTCACATACAAGGCTGTTGTAAAACTGTGAGCCATGTACGCTATCTGCGACTGTGATAATTGCTATGTTTCATGCCAGCGTGTCTTTCGGCCAGACCTGAATGACAAGCCTGTTGTGGTTTTGTCGAACAATGACGGGTGTGTTGTGGCTCGAAGCAATGAGGCAAAGGCATTAGGCATCAAGGCTGGGACACCATATTTCCAGCTAGCCCAGCAGTTCCCAGACAACAAGATAGCGGTGTTCTCTTCCAACTACGAACTATACGGTGAACTGACTGGCCGGGTTGTGAGTATCATTAAACAGGAAGCCCCGGCATACTTCCGTTATTCCATAGACGAGTGCTTTGTGTATCTCGACGGCATGGAAAACGTAGATTTGAAGCAGTGGGGTGAGAATCTGCATAAGAAGGTTAAGCAGTATGTGGGTATGCCTATCAGTATCGGACTGGCTCCAAATAAGACATTAGCGAAGATGGCCTCACACTTTGCCAAGAAATACCAGGGCTACCGCCATTGCTGCATGATAGACACCGACGAGAAGCGGATAAAGGCTCTAAAACTCTATCCGATTGAAGATGTGTGGGGCATCGGTAGAAGATATGCAGCCAAACTTGAAGCCCTTGGTGTAAAGACAGCCTATGACTTTGCTCAACATCATGGCGATTGGGTCAAACTCACATTCAACAACATCAATATTCATAGAACCTGGAGGGAACTTAACGGAGAGGACTGTGTACCTAATGAAGAACTGGCGAAGAAGAAGTCTATCTGCACCAGTCGCTCATTTAATGGTATGATAACTGACTATGACACCATCCGTACCCATGTCTCAAATTATGCTGCCCGGTGTGCTGAGAAATTGAGGATGCAGAAGACCGTTGCTTCTATCGTTGGCGTGTTCCTGAATACGAACTATTTCAGAGAGGATTTGCCTCAATATTGGAATTTCCAGGAGCAGCGTCTTATTACCCCGACAAGTTCCACTATTACTATAATTGAGACAGCCAACGACGTGCTAAAGAAGATATACCGTCAAGGGTACCAGTACAAAAAGGCTGGTGTAATAGTGATGGGTATTGGTGCTAATTCTCCAATACAGCAGGATTTGTTCGACATCAATGCAGAACAGTTCCAAAAGATGAAGCGGCTCGATGAAGTGGTCGATAGGATTAACCGGATGCATGGAAGCGAGACTATAGTGCTAGGATCACAGCAGTACACTAGGAAAGACGGCAAGGGTAAGGCTGATGTTTTCGCAAACGCTATCAAACATGATTTCAGAAGCCCATCACCAACAACGAGGTGGTCTGATATTATTAAATTGAAGTAGGAAAAAAATATCAGATATTATCAATAAATTTAGGTAACGATATACTTGTTGTCAAAAACAGTATATCATTACCAAATATTTTGCAATCTCAGATAATATACTTATCTTTGCAGCAAAATAAAACAGTTATGGAAAGAAGAAAGAAAGTAGTGAGTGAAGTCATCGGCGGACTCGGAATGTCAGCAATGGCTTATGCAGATTATCTAAAAGAACTCGTCAACAAAATAACGAGAGAGCATCCGGAAGTTAAACCGGAGGACATCTATGTCTCTAAGGACGAAAATGGTTCTATGTGTGTCTTCTACGACCGATATATGACTGATGAAGAACTCGAACAGAGGAATGCCAGACTCAAGGAACTACAGGAAGAAGTCGAAGCGTCCGGATTACTCGACGATAATAATGATGAAGAGCAGCCTCACTAAGCTGCTCTTTATTGTCTATCTGATGAAAAACGACGCAAATCCGTGAAATATTTAATATTGTACATGAGTATCTGATTTGTGAGGATATATACGATAGAGAGAGCATTCTACATAAGACTGTTCTCTTTTTTTGTTTTTCTCATAATAACGAGAGACTTTTTCTGGATTGTAAGTACAATATGTAAAAGGACAAAGAGAAGTTAATCATGAAACGAATCCAGTTAAATGAACCAAACTTAAAAGTGAAACGACCACTGAGGATGCTGCGTAGTTTTGTTTGCGCAGCAAACATATATACATATTATCATATCTTTTTGCTTCGCTATTATTATAGATAGTAGAAGTATTCATTCTAGTATTAAAAATATTCTTTCTAGTATATAAGAATAGCAGTACTAAAGATAAATATACTTGTATATACAAACTATCGATCAATTTATATCAATTTGTGTGATCAATTTATATCAATTTATGCGATCAATTTCAGATCAATTTGTTTAATCAAATCCATATCAATTATAAAGCATAACAACAAAGACAAAATTACTATATAAATAATATGAAAACGAAATTATATTTGAGATCAGCGCAAACAATACAAGAAAAGTATATGGCGCAAGTGGCAAATAGAATCATCGAATTATTTGTCGAAGACATCAAAGACGAGGGAAAACATCATCGAGTAGTTCTTAAAGAATTCAAAAAGAGATTATCAGATTTTGATAAGGAATGGAAAGCCCGTGTACCGAAGAAACCGTTAAATGGAAGGTCTTGCAAACATATTATGCTACAAACGATTTCTAAGTTCTCTATTCACGATTTCATACAGAAGAAATTTGATTTCACATTTCACCACAAGAAAGAGGGTTTTACTTATATGTCTTATACTATGGATAAATTTGTGGAACTATCAAAAATGGAAGTTGCAATGCTATTGTATAAGTATGGCGATGATTTAATGGCGTTTGAAATCGAAATTGCTATCGCAGAATTGCTTACTAACTATTTTGCGCTATGCATGCATTATTCTTATGTTGACCAAGATAAGTGGCAATGGCGCTTCCAGCCAACAGAATTCCAGGCGTGTGTCGATTTGTTACTCAATATGGAATTATCGGAGTATAAGCAATACTACAACTATTTTACATCAGACTTTGAATTAGTTCAACATGACAGAACAAATGAAATCCAATACGAGAAGAGGTTTCAGCCGACGAGTATAGATGAACTAAAAAGACTATATAAGGAAGGGATGACACAAACCCAATTCAATGAAGCGATAGCGTTCTATTATAATATAAGTATTAATACAGCACGAATATGGCGGCAAAAGTTTGGTTTGTCAAGACACTATAAAAGTAGTAAAACAAACAAGAACAATGATACTTCAGTATCGAATGAATAGACTATAGATATTACAAATCTTGAAAACAAGATTTCGCAGCTATAGCAACTCAACTTAGAAATGAAATCTAAGATACATTCATTACAAGAGGAAAACGATATGCTCAAAAAAAAGAAAAATGATTTGAATTTCAATGATGATTCGATAATGTTAAAAGAAAAAATAAAAATACTTGAAGCAAATAACGGATGTTTGAAAAGAGAAAATGATAATCTCAAGAAACAGATTGAAGAGTATATGGAAGATCTGAAAAAAATGAAGTCACTAGTTAAAAGGGTTTATGAGGAGACGAATAATAATGTTCTTGCTTCATATGTCCAATGAATACGAGGATTGTATAGGTATGCATTTAAAAGGGAAAAATCATCCAAGGAGGACGTAATTATTCCTAATTAAGCCTAATTCAGGTTTGACAAACGGTCGATTGTGATACTTTGAGAAAATAAATTCGTATATTCGCGGTGTTAAAATCACCAAATATGAAGAGACTAGTTGCATACTATCGAGTGTCCACCAACGATCAGAACCTGGGCATATCCGCACAGAAGGAAATTGTACGGAAATACTGCGAGTTCAATTCCGCAGAAATCATTTCCGAATTCGAAGAGCATGAGTCTGGCAAGAAGAACGACCGACAAGAACTTGCTAAGGCATTGGCGGAATCGGTGAAGAACAATGCGTATCTCATAGTTGCTAAGATTGACCGATTAACCCGTGTTGCTTACTTCGGTCTTCAGTTATGTGAGAAGTACAAAATCATCTTCTGTGACCATCCGGATATGGGAACACTTGAACAAAGTATCTACTTTGGGATGGCACAACAAGAGCGTGAGTACATTAGTCAGCGAACAAAAGCTGGACTTGCAGTCTTAAAAAAGCAGGGTATTAAACTAGGTGCGCCAAACGCTACATTCACTCCAGAAATGAGGGCAAAAGCACTAGAGAAGCGACGCAAAAAAACAATTTCTAATGAAGCCAACAAACGTGCATATGCAGTAGCAAGTGTCCTTACTGGTAAATGGGAAGAAAGATCCCGTTACTTAAATAGTAATGGGTTCCTTACTGCAAAAGGGAAATTTTGGACTGGGTATCAAGTAAGATTGCTTGTTGAATCATTCCAAAGACTGTCGTCCTGAGTACTGAAAGGATGACAGTCATATAATGGATTAAAGCCTTTTCATA
>ODAI011009848.1_pt1 | contig 16116 bp, 14 predicted proteins | sample 1539321 | NCBI WGS metagenome assembly ODAI01 (sample SAMN02144231, study PRJEB22623) | gut metagenome | biome: sheep rumen | host: Ovis aries | place: New Zealand
GGCGAGGGCTTCCACTCTGTTTTGACTGGGCATTCTGGCCTTGCCGGAAAGCGGCTTTTTTCCGACCTGGAGCAGCTTGTACCGGGAGATGCCTTCTTCCTCCATGTCCTCGGGGAGACCCTGGCCTATGAAGTCACGGAGATTAACACGGTTCTGCCCTATGAGACCGAGCTATTGCTGGCCGTCCCCGGCGAAGACCTCTGTACGCTGGTGACCTGCACCCCCTACGGCGTCAACAGCCACCGGCTGCTGGTGCGGGGATCCCGTATCCCGCTGGAAACGAGCCTCGAAAGCGCAATGCCGGCGGCTCAGCCTCAGCCCATGCAGTCATCCTGGAAGCGGAACTATCTGAAGGGAATTCTCATCGGCTGCGGCGGGGCGGCAGGAGCCGTTCTGATCGGCCTCGCAATCTCTTGCATCCTGCGGAAACGGAGGAAACGACATGAAACGTAAGCTGATTCTTATCCTGGCGTGTCTGCTGTTTCTGTGCGGGCTGGTAATCATGCTTTTGCCGACGATCCGCTCGGAAATGCTTCGGCAATCGGAACATGTAGCCGTTCAGCTGTTCGAGCAGTACCGAAACGAAGCCCGGGCGTTGGCAAGCTCACAGCCTGCCCAGAGGTCCCAAGCTGAGACAGATCCCCAGGCGTTGGAAGCGGGAAGGCCATTTCCGGAACTGTGGGACGCCTGCCAAGCCTATAACGAGGCCCTGCACAAAGAGCAGAAATACACAGCCTACGGAATGGAGCAGCCGGCGCTCGCCCTTTCGGACTACGGCTGGGAGCTGGAAACCTTTGCTACTCTTTCCATCCCGGCTGCTGAGATCGAGGCTCCGGTGTATCTGGGGACGATCCGCGCAAATCTCCAGCGCGGCGCGGCGGTCCTCGGCGGCTCGTCCCTGCCCATTGGCGGGGAGGGAACGCATTGTGTGATATGCGGCCACCGAACCTGGCACGGGATCATCCACCCCTTCATTGGGCTGGAGCAGGTTCAGCCGGGAGACGAAGTAAAGCTGACAAATCCCTGGGAGGAGCTGACCTACCAGGTCATTTCCGTGGAGGCCGCCCCCGCCGACAGCACGGATCGCCTGCTGATCCAGCCAAACAGGGACCTGCTCACCGTTTTCACCTGCACCTATCCCAATGACCGCAGAGTGCTGGTCACCTGCGAGCGTGTTAAGGAGAAGAAAATATGGAACACAATTCTGCTGCCCTGGGTGGCTATGCCGTAGAAGTCGGCCTGTTGCGGCTGCTTCGGGCTGCCGGGACTATTACGGAAAAGGAATACCGGGGCATCTGCGAGGTGGCCTTCAAGCATACCGGCTCTGCGCTGTTTTTGCTTTGAAGCACCATGCAAAAAGCTCCGATTTTTCTCGAAAATTCGGAAAAAGTGTTGGATATATTCGAACTCTTGTGGTATTGTTTGGGTTACCAAAAACGAAAGGAGATGACAACATGGCTACCATCCGGACGATCCTGCCTCAGAAAAAAGAAGATGATCTGCCGATCCTACGTGTGGCGGCATATTGCAGAGTCTCCAGTGACTCAGACGACCAAATGCATTCCTTTGCGGCGCAAACTGAATACTACACAAAGCTGATCGGCGAGAATCCTCTCTGGACTCTCGCCGATATTTATGCTGACGAGGGAATCACGGGCACTTCCATGAAATGTCGGGATGAATTCAACCGCATGATTGCGGACTGCAAGCGTGGAAAGATAGACCGGGTTCTGACGAAATCCGTTTCCAGATTTGCCAGAAACACTGTTGACTGTCTCAATACCGTGCGCTTGCTTACAGGGTTGGGCGTCAGCATTCTGTTCGAAAAAGAGCAAATCGATACGTCCAAAATGTCCAGCGAGGTTCTTCTGGGCATGATCAGTACCCAGGCCCAGGACGAATCTTCTTCCATCTCGAGCAACATGCTGTGGAGCTATGAAAAAAGGATGAAAAATGGCTCCTTCATCGGGTGCAACGCACCCTACGGCTACCGCCTGAAAAACGGAGAGCTGATCATTCAGGAGGAAGAAGCGGATATCGTCAGGTGGATCTTCAAAGAATATTTAGCGGGCCGCGGCGCCGGAAGCATCGCAAATGAATTGAATGAGCGAAAGCTCTCCACCGGAAACAGGTCCGGTACCTGGCGGGCGTGTACCATCAGTATTATACTAAGAAATGAACGGTATATGGGAGACGCCTTACTTCAAAAAACAATTATGACAGATGCAGTTCCCCATATGTGTGTGAAGAACAAGGGGGAACGCACAAAATATTATGTAGAAAACAGCAATCCGCCTATTATTTCAAGAGAAGATTTCCTGGCAGTACAGGAAGGGCGGAAGCACAATACTGCCGGGAATTACACAAAACCCAGCAAATATGCCGGACTGATCAAATGCGTCGCCTGCGGAGGCTCCTTCTCCAGAAGCAACGGAGGATACTGGGCATGCGGACAGCAGCTTCGTTCAAAGAGCGGCTGTCAACCTCATCGTATCAGTGAAAAAGAACTGGATATTGCGATAAAGCGCCTCATCCGCACTCTGTGTGAAAACGGTGACATTCTGAATCATGCCATGGACCTATTGGAGCATGTCCAAGATAAAGAAACCGGCATACAGGATAAAATCCGCTCCATTGACAAGGACGTGGCTGAAACAAGCGCCCAGCTTCTGATGCTTACACAGCTCCAGCGTCAAGGAATCCTGGACGCAGGTGATTTTGTGGATCAGAATCGCGGCCTGGCAGAACGTATTTCCAGGCTCCGTGCAGAACGCCGCACGATCCTCCAAGGCGAGGAAAATGAGTCGCTGCTGAATCTGATTGACCTTCGGGACGGAATACCCGAAACATGGGCAGAGGTAGAAAAAGGCGACTGGAGTAGCCTTCGGACGGTCATTGACCGCATCCTTGTGGTAGATGAAACAACGCTGGTGATTCATCTGCAAGGCGGTCTGACGGTGACGGAAAGGCTCCCCATCATCAAAAGGAGATGTCAGAGATCATGATCAACCGATATATTCCTTATGGATACCGTATGGAAAACGCACAAATCATTATCATTGAACCAGAAGCTGCAGTCGTGCGGGACATTTTCCGGCAGTATAACAATGGCGCGTCTCTAAAGGAGATAGCTTTGGATCTGACGCTGTCCCGCCGAGAGTACCTCCCCGGCAGGAGCGACTGGAACAAAAACCGCGTTTCACGTCTTCTGGCCGATGAAAAGTATCAGGGGAAAGACATGTTCCCCGCAATTATCCCTGCCAGCGATTACGAGGCAGCAAGGGCAATCCGAAGTGAAAAGCGCAGCGGCAATATTTCTGCAATCGGCGAGACGGTGACAGAAGCAGCTGCTCCCATTCTCTGCGGTGCCTGTGGTGGGGGAGCAAAACGATTAAGTTTCCCCAACAGGACCTACGTGCAGAAACACGTTTGCAGAAATCCGAATTGCCGCCATGAATACCTTATTACGGATGAACGCATGACAGCCATGGTCCTGCATCTGCTCCAAAATGCAAAGATTTGTATGCCGGAGCAAAGGCATAACAGTCTTGAGGCCCGCAGGTTGGAAAACGAAATCCAGCGTTTGCTGGATACCCCCCACGCAGACAGCGCCATGATTCGGGGGTTGATCTTCGACCTGGCGGCTGAAAAATATCGGCTCCTGACAGAGGGGCTCGCAATTACGGATAAACTGAGGACAGAGCTGGCTCCGGCCAATCTGTCCTCTTCCAATATACGTAGGACCGTCATGGAAACTGTCCGGCAGATCACCCTGATAGACGATGAAGCCATTGAAATCACGCTGATCAACGGCCAGGTTCTCAAAAAGGAGCAGCAAAATGGAACAGACAAGTTCACAAAAGAAGGTGCGGATCATTCCGCCAACCGTGCTGCCGCAGCAGGCGGAGCAATCGCATAAGCAGCTTCGTGTTGCGGCCTATTGCCGGGTTTCCACAGATTCAGATGAACAGGAAATGAGCTTTGAGGCCCAGCGTGGCTACTACACCGACAAAATCATGCGGAACCCCGAATGGTCCCTTGCGGGAATCTTTGCGGACGAGGGCATCTCGGGAACTCAGTCCAAAAACCGGAGAGAGTTCATGCACATGATCCGCCTGTGCCGTCAAAAGAAAATTGACATGGTTCTGACAAAATCGGTGTCCCGATTCGCCCGGAACACGGTGGATTGCCTCAACTATATTCGAGAGCTGAAAAGTCTGGGGATTCCTGTCATCTTTGAAAAAGAGGGCCTGAACACCATGCACATGACCAGCGAAATCTATATCAGCATGCATGGCATCTTCGCCCAGTCAGAATCGGAGTCCCTCAGCGGCAACGTCCGCATTGGCAAACAGATTGCCGCCAAAAACGGCAACGTGTCCATGAGTTACGCATCGTTTCTCGGCTATCGCAAAGGCCCGGACGGAAAACCGGAAATCGACCCGGAGGAAGCTGATATAGTCCGGCTGATCTACCAGCGCTTCCTGGCGGGGGACAGTCAAAAGCAGATCAAAAACTTGTTGGAAAGCAAAGGAATCCTGACACCCATGGGAAAAACCACATGGACCGCAACGACCATCCGCTCCATTCTGTCCAATGAAAAATACAAGGGTGACGCCTTGCTGCAGAAAACCTACGTTGTCGACTGCATCAGCCACAAGGCAAAGAAAAATGATGACCGCCCCCAATACTATGTGGAAAACAGCCACCCGGCCATCATTTCCAGAGAAACCTTTGATCGTGTCCAAGAGGAACTGGCCCGGCGCAACAGCAAGCGCAAGGTCAAGCAGGTGGGGACAAAAACCGCATCCGGCAAGTATTCCAGCAAATACGCTCTGACGGAGCTGTTAGTCTGCGGCTGCTGCGGAACCCCCTACCGCCGCTGCACCTGGGCGAAGAATGGGAAGAAACGCATTGTCTGGCGCTGTATCAGCCGTTTGGACTATGGAAAGAAATACTGCCCTGAGTCGCTGACTGTGGATGAAGACGTTCTGCATCAGGCCATTGTCCAGGGCCTGTGCAGTATTGCTGCCGATACAGCTGAACTGAACGCTGTGGAGGCGCTGAAACAGCATGTGGGCATCTATTTCAGCGGTGGAGACAGCACCGCTATGGATGAACTGCGGATTAAGGAATTGGTAGCGCAGATTACCGCCGAAGCGGCAAAAGGAAGCTATTCCAAGGAAATGGCCGCCATGGTCCAGGAACTCAACACACTGAAGCAGCGGGTGGCGCAGAAGAAGCCAGACACTAAGCGAAACAGCGCTGTAAAGGCCCGGTTGGAAGAAGCGGCCCAGGCCATTTCAAACCTGCGTCCGGAGCGTATCGCATATTCGGATGATATCGTCCGCCAGGTAATCGACTGTGTCCGGGTCCTATCCTCGGAGAAAATAGAAATCACACTCAAAGGCGGGGCAAAACGAAAGGTTCCCCTAAGTCCGCAGTAACTCCGCCATTCGATCCTACACGCCCCTCTCCTCCGCTCAGGCTTCCCTCCTTTCCCTGAGCGGTTTATATTTGCTCTGGTGTCCCCTTAATTCCCCCGTGCCGCGCGGCTTTCATTCTGCTTCGTTGACCGTGCCTCCTTGCTTGACATTACCTCCAAACCATCGGTGGCGGGAACGGGAGAGCCGATGGTTCAATTTTTGAGTCTACTGGTGGTATCTTGAAGGAGGGACTCCGCCAAAATGGCGGAGTCCCACTTTTGGCCAAAACATTTTTACTGTTAGTCTGGATCATCCATGGCTTGAATGGCTGAAATCAGCTTTTGTGACGATGCAATCAAATCCAAAAGGGCCTTACGCATCTGCTTTTTGGCCCCTTCTGAAACACTGTCCAGATCAATCACGGATATTACACGATCAATGGATTCTTTCCAGGATGGAACTGTCAGTGATAGAGTTGTTGCTTCTCTGTCCGGGTCATATTTTGGCATGTCCTTCACTGATGGCTTGAGTCCAGAACCCTTCCTCGAATCAATCCCGCTCCGATTCATAGGTGTTTCAGACACCTGCGGATGTTGGCTTTCCGCTTTTGCCAGATCTGAAATCTTTTCCAATGAAAACTTGTGGTTTCCCGACATGATGTCTTCGGCCAGCTTCGGATTATGCGTTTCAAGTAGATCGATTGCCTTTGTGAAAGCAATACAGCGATCTACCGACCGTCTTGATATCTTGTGCTGCTCAGCAATTCTTTGTGCGGTGGAATTCAATTTATGGTCTTTCTGCGATTTCGTGCCATGCCCTGTTTTCCTGGGATCAATATACTTGGTTTGATACTGGTTGTTTCCCGCCTTGCTGATGACCTTACGCGCAACAACCTCGGCCTCGTATTGTTTCCCGATCAAGTATCTGCGTGTTTCGATAGAAATATTCCGCCGACCCAGCTGGTTTGCGCAGATCCATGCGACTGCTTCCTCTTTGCATGAAAAAGTCATCTCTTTGACAGCAAACGGAATCTGATGCTTTTTGCAGATTGAATAGCGATTGTGTCCATCAACAATTACGTTATTCCACACGACAATCGGGTCAATGCACCCGTCTCGCAGGATGTTCTCTTCCAGCTGAAGACGCTCTTCATTGCTCAAAGGATGGATCAGTGTGCTGAATGCGGGGTCTATTGTAAGGCTGTGCACAGACTTTTGCTCCATTTTTCGATTCTCCTCTACGCTTCCCCAGGTGCCATATTCTCTTCTTCAAGCAGCGGCAATGGACAGCTTTCCGCTTCACCGGAGGTCTCCTCTTTGGCTTCGCCCAAATAGAGTGACTGCTCGTGGGAGTACAGCTTGTTGATCAAAAGCCTGTGAAGCCCGGTCTTCTTCTTGCCGTTATACTCCAGAATCATCGCCTCGGCAAATCCCATTGATCCTGAGCGGCGCTCTCTGGCGTTTCTTGCCAGAGTGCGGATTGGGACTGCCCCAAGTTTTTCCTTAAACACTTCTTCGTTCAGGCTGTCGCCAAAGGTAACGCACAGCTTTGCCAGGGCATTCAGCATATTGGCAGAGAAAGAATTCACATCGCCCTCCCAGGTTCCAACGCACAGGCGAAGAACCCGGTCAAGAACATGGTAGCCGTACTTTTGAAAGATGCTCTCCAGGGTCGAAACCGCTATAATGTTTCCCGGCCCGCGTTTGTTGCTGATTGTCAGATGGTAGGACTCCACCAGATCCTTGATCAGAAGCTGGTCATCGCTGCCGGCCTCCAGGTTCGCCACGAAAATCTCATAGGGCGAAAGGGGCTTCACAAATTTCATCTGGTTCGCGAAGATATCTGCTTCATGCTTATAACTCAAATCGTCATAGACCATACACCACACCGGGGTTTCCCGAGAACCGGATACGGTGGCGACAATTTCAATCGTGTGCTGACCGTTGAAAACATAGTTGATTCCGTCCCGGCGGCTTACCTTCACAGGATTGATCTGGTAGAGGTCAAAATTCGCCGCGGCTTTGCGAATGTGCTTTTGAGACAGATTCCGCTGGTAGTCTTGGTTCGAAACAAGATTTACAATCGGAATCAATTCAAAATGCACCTGCGGCACAAAAGCATTGTACTGTTCCATTACTCATCCCTCACGATTTCCAGCAGCGCAAGAGTATCCTGCATCAGATTGGAAAGGGCAATAAACAGCCTTTTCCTTGCAGGCTCCGTCACCGCCTCAAAATTTACCTTTTCTCGAACACGCCTGACACTTTCTCCCCATGATGGAATCGTATAAGTCAATGCTTTTATCTCTGCATCCGGATCGTAGGTCGGCATGTCCTTCACAGACGGACCGCCCAAAGGCCGATTATGCTTTGCATCTCTTGCAGTTTCGGGAACAATGAGCCGCAGGTCTTTCCGCTTGGAATCCTTCTTTGTTCTCTTTTTGAGCTGCTGGTTGAGCTCTTCCAATTCTTCAACTGTCTTACTCGCCAGGGCTGCCACACTCTTGTGGGATACCATACATCGCCCAATCAAGATTTTATTTGCAAGATCTGCGTGTTTTTTTCGTATTGCCTCAATATGCTTTGCATAATCTGCGTACTTAATCACTGTGTTCCAGGAAATATGGTTCACAGTCCCGATCTCTTGGGCGACAGCCTTTGCAGATGGGAGCAAATCTCTTGGATAGTCCAGATCGTCCAGTACCAGGTCCTCGTATTCCCCTGTATGAAGGCTGGTTTCAGCGTGCTTCTTTTTGGCGATGGCAACACGCTGTACATCAAGCTGGATTCCGATCAGGTATTTTCTGCGCTCTTCCGTGAGATCTTTCCGGAGAAGTTGCTTTGCACAGACCCAGGCAAGTGCTTCTTCCCGAGAGGAAAAATCCATCTCACGATACTCAAACGGTATTTGGTGCTTCGCAAACAAGGCGTACCGGTCAAAATCTTCCAGCACATACGACCGCCAAACAGGGACCGGGGTTTGCGCGCCTTCTCTCAATACGCTCTGCCGCAATCTATGGTAAGACGACCTTCGCAGCGGCTGCACCAATTGCGGGAAACCGAGCCCGATTTTCAGTGTGTAGACTGCTTTCTCCATTATTGCATCTCTCCTTCACCGGACATCTTCCGAATCGTCTTCAACGGAAAAACGGCCATGCGAGCACCGGATAGGATCGTTCCGGAGAGGGAATATGAATGCCCGAAATCCAGCCCGTTCACCAGGGAAGCAAGGGCCTCCATAAATGAAAGGCTGTGGATATCGATGCTGTTTCCATTGCGAGATCGCAGTTTCCCTCCAATCCAGTGCGTCTGATCACGGGAGGTCTCGTGATCAACCGCTCGGATCGCCACAATACGGTCTTCCGGGTTGACAAGAAGCTGAATATACTCCGGGTCGCCGAGCTGGTGAACGGTTGTCCTGCGAATTCGGATCCGCTGCTTCTTGAGATCCACAAGGATCCCAACGTCGGATTGCTTCCTTTCACACATCGCCCGCACCTCCGCCTGCGCCGGTATCATTCAGGGTCAGCTGCTCTCCGCTTGCAGTCTCAGCGGCATTCTTGCTTTTGGGGTTTGGATCGGCGACTGAAATCACCGCGAATCCATCAAAGATGCTGATTTTCGTCATCTTCTCGTGCTCGCGGAACGGCAGGCCAAAGGAATCCTTCCAGTCAGCACGGAAAGCCGCTTTTCTGGATGTTTTGGGTTTCTCGCCTTCTTTGAGAACCCGCTCAAACGTCTGATAGGAGGACAGGTCAAAAAGCAGCAGATACTCACCGTTGGCGCGCACCAGGCGTCCAAGTACCTTGTATTTATAATCGGGATTCCACCCCATCAGTTCTACGATCATGGCAAAGAAAAAGATCCCTTTTGCGTCCCGCGGCTTTCGCCTTCCCTTGGATATATTGCACCAGCGAAACGAGTCACGGGCTCCTTCCGCACAAGGCCGAAGCGCAAGCAGCTTTCTTTCACCGTCTACCAGAAACTGCACATATTCAGCTTCCGGGAATTTGTAAAGGCACGCCATGTTTGCCGTCAATTTGCAGTCGCAGAATGAAATTGTGGGTTCCAGCAGGTGGGCGAAGAATTCTTTGCGCACAACCTGGAAATTTTCTATTTTCAGAGAATCCCCGAAATCCAGAAGTTCCTCTCCGGGACGAACCGATTGCGGGTTCTCCCCACCCGGCTGGAAAAGGAAAGCGTCTGGGCTTTCTTCTGTCCGGGATGGGTCCTCCGTATCTTTCAGCAGATCAAACAGCGTCTGATCGTTCGCGTCTTCTCTCATGCTATCCCTCCTGCTTCATAACGCGTTGTAATTCTTTCCGGATATACAACCGCAGTTCTTCCCGTGGCGTGATTTTCAGGCGCTTGCCGGTCTCAAAAACCTGTCCTTGCAGCCGCAGCTTCCAATCCGCATCTTCCAACCTGCTCTGTAGGTTCAAGGGCGTCTCGTGAAGGTAGTAGGACGGCCCAAAGGATCTCGTCCATTCTTCCGGAAGCACCTTGGTATAGTTGCCGACAGCGGTCATGGGCGAAGGGACGGCTTCACCACCCGCATCCGACTTCATTTTCGGAATCGTGCCAGAGTCAAGCAAAACCTCCGCCCGACCAGCTTCAAAGATATATGCCATTTCCGTTCCATGAGAGATTTGTTCGCCGGTGATCCGGTACTTACACTGCGGTTTCCAGCCAAGCATTTCAAACAGAGTTTTCCCAAAAGCCGTGCATGGAATGTCCCTCGGGATTCTGCGGTCTCCTGACGTTTTCGTAATGATCACTGCGTTTCGGTTTGCCTTCTCCGCTGGGCGGATTGCAAACTGCCTTGTGATTGGGTTGACCAGCAGCTCCCCATAATGATTTCCCCCGAAGCTCTGCACACAAGCCGTGGAGAACTTGATCTTCTTTGTATCGAATTTGATATAGGGGCGGTTAACCACGTCAAACAGTTCCGCCCGGGCAACGGTAAATCCCCGCAGGTCAAAGTCGCCAGGCGCAACCTCAATTCTGATTCCTTGCGGATCCGCATCCGTTTCGTCCAGAACGCTCTCAGCAGCTTTGATATAATCACCTACACTAAATCCGGCCCACCTCGGATTAATGACAACGAAGCCCTTGAATACGCCGCTGCCAATAACCCGCAGTTCCGGCAAAAATGAGCCATTCCCATACTTAGAGTTATCAATCAGGCGTTGAACCGCAATGAAATCATCCCTCGAAATAATAGCTTCATGGTGATTAAAGTACCGGCTCTGGGGCCGTTCTCCACGATTCTTCAGGGTCCTGTGGGTTCTGTAGTTCTCCGTGAAGGTTTTTCTCGTAAGTACTTCTCCGCAGTGGCGCTCATTGCGCAAGACCTGAAGCACCCCACTGGAGGTCCATTTGATATTTCCCAGATAGGATTTCCGCCCCAAGGCGTTCAGCGCCTCCGCAATCTGCTGAGTGGTGTATCCATACAAATACATGAAAAACATCAGCTTGACAGTTGGCGCCTCTTCGGGATTGATGACCAGGTTACCATCGGCGTCATGGGTATATCCAAGAAGCTTCGGCGTGAGCGGAATCCCGTTGTCCAGACGCATACGCAGCGAGGTCTCCATGCTCCTGCTGCGGATATGTGACTCTTCCTCAGCCATCGTTGCAATGAAAGACAGGGCCATCTGCGATTCGTCCTTCAGAGAGAAAATTGCCTCAGATTCAAAGAAGACGCCAACCGGATTCTTCAGCTCTGCCAGCTCCCGGACTACACTGATTGCCAGCACCACGTTTCGCGCCAGTCTGGAAACGCTTTTGGTGATGATCAGATCAAAGCGGCCTGCTTTAGCATCCTCCAGCATCATCGCAAATTCCTTGCGGTGAGCGGCAGAGGTTCCGCTGATTCCCTCATCAGAATAGATTTTGTAGAGGGTCCAGTTCGGCCTGGAGTTGATGTAGTCCTCATAGTAGCGCTGCTGCAGCTCAAACGAGGTGGTCTGCTTGATGTCGTCTGTCGAGACCCGGACATACACCGCAACCCGCTGTGGAATCTCTTCATCATAGAAATCCACGGCTTTGCGGCCTGGGTAGAATTCGTAGTTCTCAGGATCAACGGAAACCCGCATTCTTTGGCGGACCTTCTTTTTGGCCGCCTGGGCCTGCTCCCGCTTCTTCTCGTCAATCATCCCAAACCTCCTCTTCTGACTCCGGAAGCCTCTGCACCTCCGGACCCGGTAGGAAGAAGGTGTCCCGCAAATCCTCCTGATAATAGTAACCCAGCGTATACATATCCTCCGAGATAAAATAAATCCCGATAGGCTCCTTGCGGGCCGCCATGATCCGAGCGAGCAGGGTGATCTCAAAGCGCTTCTTCGCTACATTGGAAATCTTCTGCGTAATGATTAGATTGATCTTTCCCTCAAAGCAGTCCTGCACCAACCGGGCCCAGGCAGGGGCTGACTGCATGTTCGGCGCCGATTGCCCCTCATCGATGTAGAAATCCACAAGGGTCCAATTCGGGCACAGCGCAATTGCGTCCATAAACTGTTTCTTGTGGAAAACCAAATAGTTCTCATACTTCGTTTGGTTGTAGAAGCGGACATAGACGCCGATTCTGAAGTGCTCTTCTGTAGACGGACGCTCGTGCCTGACAGATCGCAGCCATGCCCGGTGCTTTGTGATTTTTTCAGCCTGTGCTGTGTTGTTCCCAAACACCTCCAGCAGCGGCAGGTCGGCAATTGCGTTCATTTGATCAAACACGCTCAGTTCGCTCAAAGCCCAGACCCTCCAATCGCATAATCCGTAAGAATTATATACGATATGGTCGAAAAAGAGAATAAACCGAGAGTCAAGTTGATAACTCTCAGTTTATAAGACAGAAAAAAATAACAGACCGACAGCAACACTGTCAGTCTGTTACTCGGAATACTTGTCCTTATTGGCCCGCATCGCGGTCTTCAGTTCCCGAATGATCTTGAAGAGAGAGTCAATTTCTGACGGACTGCAATCAGAAATGATCTCCTGAAACTCAGTCTGATAGATCTCGTTCACTTCGGGAATATCCGGTCGAATGAGATAGTCGGTGGAAACCTGAAGCGCTTCTGCAATTCGGATGAAGGTAGAAAGCCGCATCAGACTCTTGCCCAGCTCGATCTCGCTGATATGCGGGAGGGAGACGTTTGCAGCCGCGGCAAGCTCCTGCTGGCTCATCTTCTTTTTTACCCGAACTTCCCGTATCCGAACGCCAATGGCCTTGTAAGCCTCTCCGTCTTTCACTGGCACCAAACCACCTCCCTCTTAAACCATAGACTATATTGCCGTTTGATTTTATCAGGAGTATACTGATTTTGATATAAGCATATAACTGAATTTCAGTATTACAACTATAATAAAACCGCCAAAATTTTTATAACTGGAGGTTTTATTATGGCACTCAACCTAATTGATCTTGGAAAGCGGATCAGGCAATTCCGAAAGAGAAGAGGCCTGTCCCAAGCGGAACTTGCAGGGCAAATCTACTGCGCGTCCACCTACATCAGCTACATAGAATCCGGGCAGCGGTGCATGAGTCTGGACACTCTGGTTGCGATTGCAAACACTCTCCATGTCTCGGCAGACGAAATGCTGCAGGACAGTCTGGAAAAAACCATTGTTGTAACGAACCATGAGTTTGCAGAGCTGCTGAATGACAGTTCCGTCATAGAACGAAAAGCAATGTACGTTGCGGCGTCTACGGCAAAACAATTTATCCGTGAAAACCGGGGTGCGCTCCGATCCAAGCGTCTATAGAAGTATTATATCTGCATTGGAAAAAGATGCAATCCTCCTGGAGTCATGTTTGCCACTCTCAGTTTATCCCGGCTTTTGTCGCTATTATATTTTTGCCCATTTCTATTATGATTTTTCCCGATTTCAACATTTTTGCGCGGAGAATGATATAATAGAGCCTCGAAGATACTGCCCCCAGAGACCAGACTATGCAGTTCTCGGTCTGCTACAGGGTAATCACGCCGAAGGGAATTTTCGATCAAAAGGGCGAACTGCGTTTCTGCAGCTCGCCCTCCCAGATTGGCATACTACAAAGCCTGCTCGCTCAGAAAGCCCTCTCAATAGCATGGTCACGTAAAAGTTTTTCTCAGCCACTATCGAGAGAAAACCATACTGCTCACATGTCAGATTCACAGCATTTTGAATTCTCCTCGGTCTTTATGAAGATACGCCGTATATCAAGCCCACCTCATACATATTTATAGATGCGCTCTATAGGCTAACCGGTAAAAAACAAGTAAGCATATTGCCGTGTGAAAACCACTCGGATGATATCACTCAGCACTAACATGCTGTTAAGTGAGTGGTCTGATAATCGTATTAACCACGGAATTGATTTTCCACCCCTTATTCTTAAATAGCTCGTCTTTTCGAACTACCCATCTTTGTAAATACGGCTGATTATTTGGATATCTGTTGCGCATATCGTTGTATCCGAAATACTGTTCTAATCTTCCGATTGGCATTGCTTCTTTATTTTCCAAGATAAAACCTATTTGTGACAATTGGATCGTCCATCCAAAATATGAAAGTGCAGTTTTGCTTATACCGCAGGATATTTTGCTATTTTGAAAACTTTCAATTCCCGAGAAATACAATGAGATATTTGGGTAAGATGATCCCACAAAATCGCAGCGTTTATATAACAAGAACCTTGCGTTTTTCTCATTTTGACGCTCTACAATAGAAGGATTAACCCATGGAAAATCAAAATACGTTAGTTGGTAGCCAATCAATTCCTCTTTGTCTGAATATTCCGAGAGAAATCCAGCTAAAACAACCTCGTTTTCACTGAGACCATAAGCAAATAGTTTGTTCAGCTCTTGCTTTTTTATTTGATCAGGTTTATTTATATATTCTCCCACATCATAAATAAACTTGTTTCCTTTCCCAATCCACAGTTTTGGAGAGCAGAAAAGCATATACGGCTCTGAAGCTGATAAAATAGCCCTAGCCAATTGTGCCTCACGTCCTGCCCATCGACCATTTACCCATTCCTTATACAATATGCGGAAGATTGCCGTAGCTGCTCTATATAGGACTGTTTTGCACCAAGATGCTTTTCTTCTCTGCAACGGGATTAAGGAAAACTCTTCCTTCAAGCAAGACAAATAGGCTACTGTTTTTTCTTCGATATCAAGGCTATCATCGCCGGTGAATAATGCCAAACTGGAAATGATTTTTTCTGCATATTCGTTTTCCGTCAGCCATGGACTGTTGCTATGGGATATTATTAGTCGCTGCCCTCTACCGCTTGGTATATCTGAGAAATAATCTTGTGCTTTCTTTGCGAAGGAGCATCCACCTTTGCCTGAAAAGGAATCAAACAGGAGATTAGCGTACAAGGCAACGTTGAAATCACTATCAGTCCTATGTTTTTCAACGCACCGCAGAATGGTCCCTTTTCGTTCTTCACAGAGATTCCAAAGCAATTCATAACCCATAAGCAACCATTCCTTGGCACGATAGTGATATCTATTCCAGTCTCTTTCAATGTAGTATACAAATTGCTCATCTATGCATTCCAATGCGAACAATCCTGAAAGCGCAACACGGGCTGCATCTGCATCATCAGATAGAATGATCAATTGGATTATTTGGTAGAAGAGAGAGAAAATATCTGTGACAGCATCCCAGTCGATTATTCCTTTATAATCATACTGGTTGATGAGTTCCGGTTGTTGGAAATGTCCAGCAGCGGTTAACCAATCCCTATGCATTTGGATAATCGCATCCATGCCATCTCTTCCATATGATTCTTCCTGCTGGTACAACGCCAGACGCGCAATTGTTGGCACTGCAGTTGTCAAGGAACTGCGTTTCGTTTCAAGTATTCGATTCAAAAACGACACTATATATTTATTTGTATCTTGTGCTGGCAGGTGCTTAAATAGAACTGCAATTATCGGATTGTGCTCTAATCCCCACTCCTCATGATCAAGCTCATATTCCAGCAGATTAACAAGAATGGATTTTTCTATTCTTCCTTTTTCCGATAGGATTTCAATTCCCTTTCCTATTACATCTTTATTTATTTCCCCACCGCTCATGTAATCATGTAGTATGCCATCTGTGATGAGTTCATCTCGCATAGTTCCATGATCGTCACACCATCTTTCCGGAATCTCAAAACGATCATTATCTGGCACCAAGTCAATATATGTTTGTCCGTATTGGATGAGCGTTTCGTGAATATCTTTGATTCCAGCTTTTTCAGCTTGGAGTTCTATCGCTTTTTGTAGCGAATGAATTGCGTCATAGTTCCCATCGTCTTTCCAATCCAATAAAGCAATACCAAGTGACCATATTTTTATCAGCTCTTCTTGTGAAAAAGTGCCATCTCTTAAATATCCAATTAGACCATCAACTAAGTACTCAGGCATTTCTATCCCTTGCCCCAAATACCAGTTGTCTCTCAGCGTTTCAACTATTGTGGGGTAGCCACATGAGAACAGATCCTCGTATACCCTGCTGTTTATGGCATGTTCAATACGGTTATCACCAACCTGTTCAGTTTTATCAGAGATGCCCTTTATTTCTCTTGCATAATTTGGCAGCGCATGTCCCAGCTTTCCCACTAACCCATTGTACCATTTTAGCAAATAGTCGCACGTGTATTCTTTATGGGAAACATACCCTATCACGGACCATCGAGCTTTTGAAATGGCATA